>Ga0187827_10000013_pt1 | contig 256132 bp, 228 predicted proteins | sample ETNtaG_39_FD_167969 | JGI IMG/M metagenome (GOLD analysis project Ga0187827, IMG submission 167969) | Marine microbial and viral communities from oxygen minimum zone, Eastern Pacific Ocean - ETNP2014_SV_150_PacBio MetaG (Illumina Assembly) | ecosystem: Environmental > Aquatic > Marine >...
CTAGAGGACATCATCAGGCACCCCATCTTTCTATAAACATTGAAAACGGGAATCGTGAGACCCATTACAGCTGCCACAGAGTTTGATGGAAAGGAAGAGTCTGTTGGGGTATAAAAAATCAAATTTGCCTCCATCAGATTAAATGGCCTTTCTCGAAACAAAATTTGATTTAGAGCAAATACTATTAGACAAGCCAACAAAAGGGTCGAAATACTGTTTAGCACAGAGAGTCGGGTTTTGATTTTTTTACCTATGGAGCTTTCTTTATACCAAAGGAAAATTAACAGCAAAAACAGAAAAACTGGCACCAAATAGTCACTTGCTATAATCCTTGCCGAAGAATCAATTACCGAAGAAGTTCCTACCATTGAATTAATAGCTAGGAACATTTTTTGGTCAAACCAAATGATAGTGTTAATGAAGTCTTGCATCAGAATTATTTGATATTTTTTCGTATAACCCTTTCCGCCGTTGAAGAAAGCTTACGAATTATTAAAGCTGTTATCGCCGATAGAGCAAAGAGAACAGCTTGTTCATTTGCATCTAACCCACCTTGATAGTCGTTGACTATTCTGTCAGCCGTGGTAAAAAAGATAATCGGTGCAGCAAACATTAAACAAATTCCAAGACAATATGGTGCAAGTGATAATGAAGAACTACGATAGGGCACAACAGTGACTAATAAACCGAATACGGCTAGTACGCAGCAAAGAAAATAATCTAAGTGGAATCCAAACATTGCACATTTATCAAAACTGTAGTTGGAGGCTAGTTCACAGATACTTCTGTACACCACCCACGGTACTTAGGGTTTTCACCTCGTATTGCCTTTTGATATATTTCGTTTATAGCCGTGGTATATTCTCCAGTTTTTCCGTCCGCTATGTTCCTACTATCTAGTCTACCTACTGCCTGAATATGTGCAGCTGTACCAGTCAAAAACACTTCATCAGCAAAATAAAGCTCGCTTCTCCTAATCCTTCTCTCTAGAACCTCCATTCCTAGGTCTTCTCTGGCGATAGTAATCGCAGAATCTCTTGTTATGCCTGTCAAATTATTATCAGATACTGGTGGTATCACTAATTTCCCATCGTTTATCATAAATAAATTCTCACCGGAACCTTCTGAGACGAATCCGTCCGGGGTTAGCATAATCGCCTCATCAAACCCTGCCAAAGTAGCTTCAGTCTTTGCCAATATGCTATTAACGTAGTGCCCTGAAATTTTGACACGAGGAGGGATAATTGTGTCATCCACTCTGCGCCAGGAGGAAGTGCAACAATTTAAAGCTCCGTCAGAGTCTAGGTAGGCGCCAAATGGCACCATTATCAAAGTGAAATCACTACTGAGGTCCTGTAGCTTTAGATTGGCAACAAGTTCTTCACTTTTATAGGCTAAAGGTCTGATGTATAAATCTTGTTGGTAACCGCACTCTTTTATTAAATTTTCAGTGATGTCGCAGAGTTCATCTGCTGTTTTACCAATGTCCATCATCAACATTCTGCAGCCTTGCAACAATCTTATGTAATGTTCTCGCATTCGATAGACAAACATTTTCTGTTCCAGGTCGCTCCAATTACCTCTGATCCCTTCAAAGACGGCCGTCCCATAATGCAAGGCATGTGTCATGACATTCACATTTGCTTGTTCAATAGGAACTATTTGTCCTCGGAAGTAGGCAAGGGATTGTGACATTTAAGTCTCCTCTATATTCACAAAATTGTCCGTTATTATAGCTGCAATTAATCTCAATTACAGCTATATCAATCATCGAGCATAATGACCGTTACTATATCACCTGGGTCTTTGCTTTCTTCCTCCTCGGGGCATATTGCTAGACCGTTGGCATGAACCATGGAAGTTAAAATATTTGAATCTTGATGACCGGTAGTTTTAGCGGTATACCCATCTTCGGTCTGTTCAACGATGACTCTTGCATAAACCCGGCGTGAATCGTAGTTCACTATAGAATCTTTCAATACAGCCTGAATAGTGGGTCGGTGCAGGTTAGTTTTGCCCATCATTTTCAAGATTGCCGGTCTGCAAAATTGCTCAAAAGCTACCAGGGAACTTACTGGATTACCAGGTAACCCGATCAAAGGCACAGAGGTCTTCGAACCTCTATTCAATGTACCAAAAGCCAGCGGTTTGGCCGGTCTCATTCGAACTGACCAGAACTGCAAATCTCCGTGCTCTGACATTACATCTTTGACCATGTCATAATCACCTTTGGAAACACCGGCCGACGAGATGACTAAATCGCTTTCCATCGCTTCCCTAAGCTTCTCACGCACTGATCCCATCTCATCTCGAGCTATCCCAATGTACCTTGGTATGGCACCGAGCTGAATTACAGAAGCCATAATGGAGCTTGAATTACTATCAAATATCTTGCCTTCAGCAGGTTTTTCCCCAGGGCTGAGCAATTCATTTCCGGTTGAAAGTATTGATACCACAGGTTTTCTAATGGCTCGAACGTGAGACATACCCATAGACGCAAGAACTCCGATGGTAGCCGCAGTGATTACATGACCCTCTTCCAACACTGAATCTGCTTCCTTTATGTCCTTGCCTTTTACTCTTACATTAGTTCCAGGGGATACAGATGTCCTTATACCAATTTCAGTCAACCGACCAGATTTTGAAAAATCTTTCTCCGTGGTATCTTCAAAAGGTATTACTGCATCACAATGTTCTGGTACAGGTGCCCCTGTCATAATCCTTGATGCGGCTCCAGTCTTTAATGGTTTTGTGGGCAAGGATCCCGCCGGGATGGTTTCCAATATTTCAAGCATCACTGGATGTTCGTATGTTGCCGTTGATACGTCTCTCGACATGACAGCGTATCCATCCATTGCAGAATTATCCAAGGGAGGTATGTTTATTTCAGACCTAACTTGATCCGATGTCACCAATCCTAACGCTTCGGTTATTAGGAAGTTTTGGGCATTGAGAACTCCGAATTGGCTCAATATTTTGTCTCTAGCCTCTTCAACACTAAGCATATCTTCGTGATGATGTCCGTGATGATGTGTGGCCATTGGAATGTATCGCTTTATCGTTTGTTTTAGGAATAGCGTTCTGAAATTTTGTATTGGTGTTCGAGAGATTTGATTATTTGAACGTGAGCTCTATCTATCTCCTTCGCAGACAAAGTCTTATCATCTGACTGAAATATGATTCTCATGGTTATGGAATGTTTTCCGTCCGGTACCTCTCCCCCTTCGTATTGATCGATGGGGAACGAATTAGCCACAAGTTTGTTTTTACTTATAGTGCTCAAAATCGACTGGGAATCGATTTCTTTATCGGCTATTAAAGCCAAATCCCTAAATGAAGATGGATATCGACTAGGTTCAGAATAATCAACGAACTGAACTTCCGCCACCTTTTCTATGGAATCTAGAAAAAGACGGAAAATTATAACTGGACTAGAAGAAAGGTCATAAAATTCACTCAGATTGGATTTTAATTCACCGATATGTCCGATCAAAATTTGATTTAGAAAAATATCGGCCACTTTGCCTGTTTCATAAGTGATTCCAGCACTTTTAGTAAATGACAAAACCCCGCTCAACCCATGAAATATGTGTTCGACTACACCCTTTGCATCAAAAAAGTCCATGACCCGATCTGATTCAGACCATAAATCTGTGGAATTGCTCAATCCAGTGATAACCCCGACGATTTCCTCTTTCTCTACAGGCATAGAATCCGCTTCATCTGTCTCCAAAGGAAGAAATACTCGGCCGATTTCAAATAATCGAAGCCCAGCTTGCTGGTCCGTTCGCCTGTTTCTAGACAAGGTTTCAAGGACATTCGGAACTAAAGTCGGTCGGAGATACCTTTTGGAAGCATCCATTGGATTCGCGATTGTTATAGGTTCCTGGTCATTAGAAATCGAATCAAACAAGTTTATGGTCTCGAGATCTGTGACGGAATACGAAATGGTCTCATTCATACCAGCAGACACGAGCCTGTCTCTCATATGCTCCCTCACCCTCTGAGGATTTTTGGAACCTAGGCTTGGAATGGAAGAGGACAAATTGCTGGTAGGCAAATTATCATATCCATATATCCGAGCATATTCCTCGATGATGTCATCTTGTATCGAAATATCTGACCTCCAGATGGGAGGGATTACATTGATAACATGGGTCACATCTTCCTCTATTTTCTGAAAGCCAAGCCTCTTAATAATGTTCCATATATCCTTCATGAACACCGGAGTACCCAGTATTTTTTCAAATCTGGCCTCAGTAATTTCAATTGTTTTAATATGGTGGGATCCGCTAAAGGTATCGATGATGCCTTCGGCCGGAATTCCTCCGCACAATTGACTAATGAGATACGTCGCCCTTTTCAATGCAATAGGTGCAAGTTCATGCCGTATATCTCGCTCAAACCGGTACGAGGCCTCTGTATTCAAACCTAGAGCACTCCTGGTAGCCCTCGTATTGGCGGCATCAAAATTAGCCGCCTCCAAAAATATATCTGTCGTATATTCGTCTATTTCAGTATTTACCCCTCCCATAATTCCGGCCAGGCCAATGGGTTTGGAAGTGTCAGCTATGACTAGCATCGGGGGAGTGAGGGTTCTAGGTTGAGAATCAAGAGTTTCCAGCCGTTCAGATCCAAAAGCCTGCCTAACTATGATTTCATTTCCTTCCAACTTGTTGAAATCGAATGCGTGGAGCGGCTGCCCATATTCCAACATCACATAGTTAGTTATATCTACTATGTTGTTGATTGGTCTATGCCCTGATTTAGTTAATACATCCTGAAGCCACACTGGGGAAGGGGCAACCTTAACATTTTCGATAAATGATCCAGTGTATCTTGGGCAGTTGAGGGAGTCTTGTATTGTTACCTTTATGCAGTCCTCTATTTTAGTATCCCCACTTTGATACGAAGATTCCGGTTGGATAAGATCCCTGGCTAGTAAGGCTGCTATTTCATATGCTGTACCAATTATGGACAACCAGTCAGGTCGATTTGGAGTTAATTCAGTGTCAAGAATCGAGTCAGACAGCAAATCTTTGACCGAAGTACCAGTTATGGATTCATTATCTAATACTAATATCCCTCCGCTGTCTTCTCCAATACCTAGTTCTAAAGCGGAACAAACCATTCCTTTCGATTCAATTCCTCTAATATTGGCGCCTTTTAAAATTTCATGTTTCCCGGATCTTGGATTAAAGAGGTTCGCTCCTTCTTTTGCGAAAACAATTTTCTGTCCAATTTCTAAATTCGGGGCACCGCAAACTACTTTTGCCTTTTCTCCTTTTCCGAGGTCTAGCGTGGGAAGTCTGAGTCGGTCTGCATTGGGATGTGCCTCTAACTCGATCACTTGAGCCACCACAAGCGAGTCAGAATCCCATTTGTCTCCAATCTGCTCTATAGACCCGACTTCTAAACCTGCCATTGTCAAAGAATGAGCCAAATCTGTGACATCAGAGTCAATGTCTACATAGTTACGCAGCCAAGAAAGTGGGATCTTCATAAGTTAGCCTGTTAAGAAAACTGTTTTAAAAATTTCATATCATTGGAATAAAAATGCCTGATATCGTCAATCCCATGCTTTAACATTGCTATTCGTTCTGCTCCCATACCCCAAGCAAATCCGCTATATATTTCTGGATCATAACCTACCCCTGCCAGAACTTTCGGGTGAACCATACCGGCTCCCATAATTTCAATCCAACCCGTATTCCCACACACTCGGCACCCATCACCTTCACATTTGAAGCAGTCGATCGACACTTCAGCTCCTGGTTCAACAAACGGGAAAAAGTCACACCTAAATCTGGCTTTCCTCTTATCGCCAAAAATTCGTCTAGCGAATTCTTCTAAAGTGGCTTTTAGGTTGGCAAAAGTAATATCTTTATCAACCGCTAGGCCCTCTATCTGGCAAAATTGCCATTCATGAGTGGCGTCTGTCGCCTCGTATCGGTAGGTCTTACCTGGGACCACCACTCGAACTGGAGGGGATTGTGATTCCATAGTCCTAATTTGCATTGGTGAGGTGTGAGTCCGCAAAAGTAGTGGGCGGGAACCGTCTGGTAATTCCCTATCAATCCATAAACTGTTCCACATATCCCTGGCTGGATGCTCTTCTGGAATGTTCAATTTCTGAAAATTGTATTTGTCTAATTCCACTTCGGGGCCTTCAATGGTCTGGAAACCCATTGATTCAAACACTTGACATATTTCTCTGACAGCGGCTGTGGTTGGATGGAGGCTGCCCAATGAAATACTTCGGCCTGGTAAGGTCACGTCCAAAAGTTCTGGCCCGTTTCCTGTTACATTATTTTCCTTGTTTTCAATTCCAGATTTCTGACTTTCGTATTTTTCTGTCAAAAGGTTTTTTAAGGAATTAGCTTCGCCACCAGCTTTTCTTCGACTATCCACAGGGAGATCAGAGATTCCACGTAACAAACCAGTAACTTTTCCGTTACGTCCGAGAGTGTTAATTCTCCAAGTTTCAAGCTCATTGAGGGTCTCAATTTGAGAAAGGGAAAATAAGGCGTCCTTTTCTATTTGGATCCGTATTTCGAGGTAAGATTTTTCGTTCATTAATCAAGTAGGTAATTCATATGTCTTAATACAATAAAATATAGGCGCAAATTATACCTCACAACTAAAAATCTATCGGATAGGACAGAAATATATAAATAGATATCCGTTACGATAGTTTTTTTGTTTTCCAAAATTTCATAAATCATTGATATATTTTAGCTACAATTTCGATACATAAATATACTTCTAACCTTATAATATGCAAAAGAGGCGTTAGTTTATTAAAGGTGTGTAAGAGTGGAAATAAGCCAATTAACTGATTCTGCTTTGGTAGGGGCCATAGCTGCGGGCCTTATATTGGTCGCCTTTGTAATTTTAGCAATATTTTTACGGGTGACTCTAGCTATCCTGACCAAACGTGCTGATAAGCAGAAGAATGACAGATTGTTATTGGTGTTCATAGGTTCTATCAAGGGACCCTCAGTTCTACTCGTGATTTCTTTAGGGCTTCTGTTTGCATATTTCATTATTGCCAGGATAGATGAGGGTATTTTTACCTCAATAGCTGGAACCGGAGAATATGCTTTCAGAGTCTGGCAAGTCTCCGCTATTTTCATGGCAACATTCACTTTTTCTCATCTTTCAGATCGGATGATCAAATGGTACCTGGCCAATGTGGCAGGAAAAACTGCAACAACCCTAGATGACACTTTGCTCCCTATTTTCAGAAGGGTGTTGCCTATAACTGTATATGCGGTTGGCACATTAATTGCTATCGACAATTTAGGGGTATCCATTAGCCCAATACTGGCCGGTTTGGGTATCGGTGGATTGGCCGTTGCTTTGGCTGTTCAGCCAACGTTAAGCAATTTCTTTGCAGGTACATATGTTGTAACTGAAGGCGAATTAAAGGCTGGTGATTTCATAGAGTTAGACGGAGGACCCTCTGGTTACGTAGAAAGTGTCGGCTGGCGCAGCACCAAAATTCGTAGCAGATTCAACAACCTAGTCATCATACCAAATTCCCGGATGGCTGAAAGTATAGTTACTAATTATTTCAGCCCCACACCTGCGATGAATGTAATTGTAACTTGTGGAGTGAGTTATGAATCAGACCTAGAACAAGTTGAAAATATAGCCTTGGAAGAGGCTGAGGCTCTTGTAAAGGAATCCAGGCATTCCATCAAAGATATGGACCCTTTCTTTGGATTTTCTAATTTTGGCGATTCCAATATAGATTTTTTTATTTTCCTTCAAGCTGTGGATCGCAACGGTACTTTTATACTGAAGAGTCAGCTCATGAAGAGAATACATTCCAGGTTTACTGCCGAAGGAATTGAAATTAATTATCCTGTTCGAAAACTTGTGCTTTCAGATGAAGTTAACTTCGAGGAAATTATAGGTTCTGAAACAACGGAAATGTAAATTCTGGCAAAGAACCCTGATCGTTAAGTAAGGCGCCTTTTATGGAAAAGGTACTGATTAGCGTATCCTGCAAATTCACCGAAGTAATCTTGCGCCCAATCTCTTAACTTTGTGTCAGCAATAGCCTCATCGATATCATTCAGATAATTTTCTCGCAGGACACGTTTTATCCATATATCAACCGGAAATGCTTGAAGTTTATCCATTGAAAATAGTAAAACACAGTTAGCTATTTTATCTCCCACTCCAGGAAATTTAAGTAGTTCAATCAATGCTTCCTCGTACTCCAAACCTCTAAAACTTTTTAAGTCAATTTCGTTTCTACCCACTATGTCGGCTACTTTTGCCACGTACTTGGCGCGAAAACCTAATCCTATTTCTCTTAACCCTAATTCCCCGAACTCGGATATAGAAACTGGTCCAGGAAAAGAGTAAAAATGCCCAAATTGATCTTTTATTCTTTCGCCGGAGGATTCTGATATCCCTTTTACCAAGGATTTAATCCTCGGAATATTATTGTTTGCCGAACAAATGAATGTAATAAGGCATTCCCAAGGGTCCTGTCTTAAAATATGAAGCCCTTCATACCTATTTTTTGCCTGAGTGAAATAAGTATCTGAAGATAATTGGGAATAAATTCGTGGTAAATCATCCTCTATCCGAAGATATTTTCTTATGAATCCCTCATCAACCAAATTCCGGCTGCCAAGACTGCAGTGTATTCCATCTTCTTTTTGAGTCAGCCTTACTCTGACCCCATCTAGAATCCCTTCATGTACCTCTCCATTTAATACGGGGGTCCACCGGAAAGCTTGTCCGCTGTAAAGAGTCTCATCAAGGGAGTACGGGTATTGGGAGGTCAGTATCAACTTAAATTCCAAGCCAGCTGGAGACTATGTCTTCAACTTCTTCAGATTTTGGGCGTTGAATTTCCATTTTTGGCAAAGCTTTTATGAACCTGTGTCCATACCTGCTATTGACCACCCGGCTATCTAATATGAAAACCGCTCCTCGGTCTTTATTCGAACGGACTAATCTTCCAAATCCTTGGCGAAACCGAATAATAGCGCTAGGAAGAGCATATTCCATAAAAGGATTTGAATATTTTTCAGCCCTTGCCGCATAAATCGGATCACTAGGTACATCAAAAGGTAATCTCGTTATAACTAGGATTTGCAAGGCATCTCCCCGGAGATCTATCCCTTCCCAAAAAGATGAGGTTCCTAGCAGCACTGTCTCAGGATGTTTCTTCATTCGTTCGATCAATTGCCTCGGAGTTCCAGATATACCCTGGGCCAATATTTCCAAATGCTCACCAGAATATTTGTCTTTAATCAACTGAAATACTGATTTTAAGGAAGAGTATGAGGTGAACAATGCAATGGTTCGCCCTCCGGCTGCCATGGCGGCTTGATAAATATTTTTAGCAACCATTTCTTCATAATAGGGTTCCCTCGGGTCGGGTATATCTGTTGGCATCACCACAGTAGCTAAATCCTCATAAGGAAAAGGGGAGCCTAACAACAATTGGTTCTCTGGATTTATTCCTAATCTCTGATTGATATGCTGAAAAGAGCCATCGGTGCTCAAGGTGGCACTAGTTATTACCACAGAAAAATTTTGGTCAAACAGCTGATCCCTAAGTTGGTCGCCAACCTCAATAGGTGCTCCCGACAACGTGGAATAGTCAGGATTGTTGTCGTGCGATATCCAATAAACATAATTTTCTGTCCGCTCAAAAAGAAAATGCTGGATGAAATTATTCGCCTCAGTAATGGAACTTTGAGTATTTTGAATGTCTCCCAAAATTTCAATAACGCTACGATGGTTATCATATTTTTCCAAGATTCTGTTTGCAGCGATGAATTCTTTAGATATAGCGGAAACGTGTTCTTCAATATCTCTTCCCAAAGAACACAGATCCTCCCACAGTGGTGGCTCTTCACCAATCTTAATTCGGTATTTATCCGAAGGTGAAAAGGATGATTTATGTGAAGTTGATTGCTTCATGATTTCGGTGGCGAAAGAAAATAGAGTATTGAAACTATCCTGCAATTTGGTTAATGATAAGGCTACAGACTCACTTGATCTTGATAATCGACTTACGTCCTCGGTATTCATGTTGAGAGGTGTGAATAATGCATTTATGTTTGAAAATATCGAATCCCGACCTCTAAGTGATGACAGGGTTTCACCAGCAAGTCCGTGAGATACTTGAAACCCAAAGGCTTGAGTCGCTTGATCCTCAAGATGGTGAGCTTCATCTATCACCAAAGCCCCAAACTCCGGGAGTAAAGAACGGCCAGATTTTACATCCGCCATAAGAAGTGAATGATTTACGACAACTAAATCCGAATTATTCGCTTCTTCTCGGGCCTGTTTTAAAAAACATTTCCCGTTATATCCCCCACACATAAAAGCTCCTTCAGCGTTCAGCCTTGACCAAAGAAACCTGTGCTGGGCTCTCGATAAGTTTAATTCTGCCTGATCTCCCGTCAAAGTTGTATCCAGCCACACTAGAATTTTAGAGATTAGAATGGTTTCTGTTTTGTCTAGTTGTTCTCTTGAGGCAAAGTTACGGAAATTTTTAAGACATAGGTAGTTACGCCTGCCTTTCAAGACAGAATACCTAAGCTCATTACCCGGATCAGATTTATCGGCTGCCTTAACAACATACGCCGCCATAGGTAAATCTTCTTCCATCAATTGATCTTGCAAGTTTATCGTATTAGTTGAAATTACCACTCGCTTATCGTTGTCTTTCGCGTACTGGATTGTAGGAATCAAATACGCCATAGATTTACCGACTCCGGTTCCTGCTTCAATGATGGAAGTTCTGTTATTTTCAATTGTCTCTTTCACCATCATTGCCATATCCAACTGTTCCTGTCTCTCTTCAAAAGCAGTCAAAAAATAGGCCAGAGCTCCATGGTCCGAGAAAATTTCTTGCAAATCATCAGAAAAATTTTGTACTTTTGTTTGCACCTCAGTTTGAACGTCTACTGGTGGGTCTTGCTGTGAATCGGTGGGATTTTTATTGGTTTTCTCAGACAATAACCTTTCAGACAGCAATGTTTGCAAAACAGGCTGGCTATCCCATGATCCTTTTACTGCCATGTTGTTGATTTGGACAAAAGTCTGTAACTTTAATTCTTTTATTGATCTTAGTAAATTTAAGAAGAGGTTCATTGTGTTTTCACAATCAGCCATCGCCCGATGGGAATTTGAGATATCCAATTCTAAAAACAAACTAAGCCCAGTGAGACTGTAATCTAATTGGGTAGGGTGAATAACATAGGACAAATCAAGAGTGTCGAAAAGGATTCCTTCAAAATTGAATCCAAATTCCCGCAGAAATCCAATATCAAACCCAACGTTATGTCCAATCAATACTGAGTCTCCAATAAATTCCTTCAATTCAGGAATGATGCTGTGAAATTCAGGAGCTAGTAGAACGTCCTTGTCAAAAATTCCTGTGAGATCACTTATAAACGGAGGTATTTCTTTTCCAGGGTTTACAAAAGATTGGTAAGTTTCAAATATCCCTTCTAGACCAAATTTAATAGCAGCTACTTCAATTATCGCGTCGGCACGATTATCCAGACCTGTAGTTTCAATATCTATTACACAATAATTATTTGTGATTTGATCGCTATTTTGAGTGAGTTGTGTCATGTTATTTGTACTACGTTACTATAATCCTATGTTATCTATGTAAGAAGTCGTTGTCGTATATTATGTATGCAAGAAAGAAATAGTTCAGGTCCGGGTATATGAGCAACAACAAAAATCAAAATCCAGTTATTAAAGGACTCTCAGACAAGGTAGGAGATTTTACTGTCTCTTTGCATTATGACCGACGATTGTTCAAACAGGACATAAAAGGCTCTATTGTTCATGCTTCTATGCTTTGCAAACAAAAAATAATAACTTTGTCTGATAAGGATTCCATTGTAGAAGCATTATTAGAAATAGAGTCTGAAATTGAAACTGGAAATTTCTTATGGAGACCGGAATTAGAAGATATTCATATGAATATCGAAGCTCGATTACACGAAAAAATAGGTTCCGTTGCCGGTAAGCTGCACACCGCCCGTTCTAGGAATGATCAAGTTTCTCTAGATATGAGAATGTATGTTAAAGATTCGATAAACATCATTATCAGACAGCTGACAACTCTGCAACGTATCTTATTGGACATTGCATCTCAAAACAACGACGTAATCATTCCTGGGTACACCCATTTACAAAAGGCACAGCCGGTGCTTTTTTCCCATCATTTATTAGCATATTTTGAAATGCTCACAAGGGATAAGACCCGATTTAAAGAAGCCTACGAACGAACTGATGTTTTACCGCTAGGTAGCGGGGCCTTGGCTGGGCTTCCTTATGATTTAGACCGCTCTTATGTTGCCCGAGAGTTAGGATTTTCTGAGATTTCTCAAAATAGTATGGATGCGGTTTCAGACAGGGATTTTGTAATAGATTATTTATCCGCAGCTTCTATATGTATGATGCATATTTCAAGATTCTCTGAAGAACTAATTCTTTGGACTACAGAAGAGTTTTCACTTATCAAATTACCCGCAGAATACACGACTGGTAGTAGCATAATGCCTCAAAAAAGAAATCCTGATTTTGCTGAGATTTCTCGAGGCAAAACCGGCAGGGTGTACGGTAATTTAGTTTCTATATTGACTGTCTTGAAAGGCTTGCCTATGACTTACAACCGGGATTTGCAGGAAGATAAGGAAGGTTTTTTTGACAGCCACGATACTTTAGCGGCAGTCTTGGAAGTTTTCCTCGGAATGCTACCCGGTATTCAGGTAGATTCAGTAAAAGCTCGACAGGCAGCCGAGGGCGGGATGGTTCTAGCGACTGACCTAGCCGACTATTTAGTAATTAAAGGAGTTCCGTTTCGAGAAGCCCATGGAATAATTAGTGAATTATCAGACTATGCTTCCACTAACCATAAATTATTCAGTGAGATTTCTTTAGAAGAGTACCGGGGTTTTTCTATGTTATTTGATGAAGATGTATACGAAGTCAGTGTAGAATCTTCGGTTAATGCTCGAAATACTGTAGGTGGCACCTCCTTTAAGATGGTTCAACAGGCTATCAAACTCGGCTATCAAAAATTGGAAAAACAAGATGCCTGAATTTAAGCTGTACCCATCTATTTTATCTGCTGATTTTTCTCAGTTGGGCAAGCAAATACAGGAGACCGAAACTTGCGGGGCCGACGGCATTCATATAGATGTTATGGATGGTCATTTTGTCCCATCCATAACATTTGGGACCCCTATCATAAAGGCTGTGAGAGATTTAACTGGTTTGCCCTTAGATATACACATGATGACCGTACGCCCCGAAAATCATTTTTCTGAGTTTGCGTCTGCAGGCGCTGATTCTATTACAGTGCATTATGAGGCCAGTCCGGAATTGAAGGACACATTAGCACTGCTAGATAAATTCGATGTTAGGAAATGTGTAGCGTTAAATCCTGAAACCCCTATTGAAAAGATTTACGATATTATTCCTCTGGTAGACCAAATATTGATAATGTCAGTACAACCAGGTGCCGGCGGGCAAGACTTTATACCCGAAAGTCTCAAAAAGATTGAAACACTTTCTAAAGAGATTGAATCCCAAGGGCTTTCCATACCTATTCAGGTCGATGGCGGTATAAATCCAGACACTACTCTAAAGGCAGTGCAAAGTGGAGCAAATATAGTAGTAGCTGGTAGTGCAGTTTTTAATGAAGACTTTCCTATTTGTGATGGGATATCCAACTTGAGAAACTCATCAATATGAACGTTTTGGGAATAGAAACTTCCTGTGATGATACAGCTGCAGCCGTTATAACGGATGGAACATATATTCGCTCAAACATTGTCGCATCCCAGTCAGACATGCATAAAAAATATGGCGGCATCATCCCCGAAATAGCTTCCAGGGAGCATTTCACATCGCTTATCCCAGTTGTAGGTGAGGCTCTAAATGAAGCTGACATGACTCACAAAGATATCGATGCAATTGCTGTCACATATGGCCCAGGCTTAGCAGGATCTCTTTTGATAGGTGTGAACTCAGCAAAGGGATTATCAATGTCTTGGGACAAACCTTTAATAGGCATAAACCACCTAGAAGGCCATATTTATTCCGCTTGGTTGGAAGATTTGATGCCGGATTCCAAGGCAGAGTTTCCTATAGTTTGCCTGATAGCGTCTGGGGGCCATACTGATCTGATATTGATGAAAGATCATTTAGAGTATGAATTACTCGGTAAAACTAGAGATGATGCTGCCGGAGAAGCCTTTGATAAAGCTGCTAGGGTGCTTGGTCTAGGTTTTCCTGGAGGCCCTGAGATTCAAAAAATGGCTGAGAAGGCTAAAGATGAAATGGACCCCTTGCCCAGACCGCAGATTAAGAACTCTTTGGATTTCAGTTTTAGCGGTCTTAAAACCGCGTTGGTGAGGCGAGCTGAGTCTGAAGGGTTTTATCCGCTTGTTGATAACCGAGGCCCAAGTGCCTATCAAACAACGGAGTATTCCTTTGCTTTTCAAGAAGCTATTGTGGATTGCCTTATAAGAAATACCAAACAAGCAGTTCTTGAAACCAATAGTAAGGCAGTCATTCTCGGTGGTGGTGTAGCGGCCAACAGTCGCCTAAGGCAAAGAATGAACGAGGTTATAGACATACCGATCTTTGTACCACGAGCCCCACTGTGCACAGACAATGGAGCTATGATAGGAGCTGCTGCTTTCTTCAACCTCAAAAACGGGCTTCCGTTCCAACTAGACATGGATGCCGTACCAAATCTGAGAATAGGGCTTACCGCGGAATAAAAACCCTAATAGTACTGGTGTTTATAGAATTATGAGTGTCTATATATTCCAGTACTGTACCCATTAAATCCCTCAATTCATAGTCAGCCAAATCTTTCTCAAGAGGAAATTTCGCCGAAAATCCATTAGATTGAATTACAAGGCAGGGCTGGATTTCTTGAGAGTAATGATCAAACAAGAGAAAAGATCCCATTAAAGTGAAGACAGATAAGGCAATCATTTTCATCAAAAACCCATCTAAAGCAGCCATAGCTATAAAAATTAAGACCACAAGCATTGCAAGCCAAACAAAAGTGAATCTTGATTGTCTACTGATAGATTCCACATAAACAGATTCTACAGAATCATATTTTATAAACCCTTCCCTTTTACCGTCTTTCCCAGTGATGGTGTACGAAAGGCCCTTATCTGAGGGGTATATCTGGTGAGTTCCCTGTGTTTGCTTTGTAAAAGGTTCCATATATATGAAGGTACCTCTTTCTGATATATTAATCGATATATTTTCAAGGGCATTATAAATGGAAAGACCCACATCAAAACCTACCGGCCATCATCATCTCGAATTAGACACTCCAGCCTTATTAGTAAATAGCAAGCTATTGAAGTCCAATATAGAGAATGCGAAATCCTATTTAAAGGATACGTCCTGTAAACTCATTCCCAATATAGGCACACACGGAGCAGCAGGGATTGCCCGATACCAAACGAATTTTGATCACGAAGCTCCGGTATTTGTTGATACCCTTCAGCAGGCGCATTCTTTTGCAAATAATGGCTTTAAAAATATAATTATTGAATCCCCGCCCGTTGGTACAGGTAAGGTGGAATCTTTACACCGACTGGTGAACACAGCTCATGTCACCATATCTATTTCCAATTTGGCTCATCTAAATATGCTTAAACATTTCTCCAGCGAAAACCTCTCCGCCCTGTTCAGAATCCCGAATAAATCAGACTCAATTGGAGTAGGAACTCATCAGACATTATTAGAGCTTGTAAAACTACTTGAGGAGCATTTCGAAATTAATTGGAAGGGACTGATCACCGTCTCTAAAGGTAGTGACAGCTTAGAAGAATCTTTTAAGGAAATTCTATCTGCCAAATCTTTTCTTCAATCTCATTCCTTCACCTCAAATGAGTTGTTAATAAACACATCAAATCAATCTTTGAAGAAAGCTCATGCCAATCTGCCGTCGGAGATAACTGGTTTGATATCTGGAAATTATCCTTTCGAGATAAATGGGTATTTCCCAGTCTGCTCGGTAGTGTCGACAGTTATGAGTACCCCGGAACCCGGGCGGGCATACATAGATTGTGGACAAAAAGCTATTAGCATAGATCGAGGAGTTCCATCCGTCGTCAATTATCCAAATACTGTGGTAGAAAAAATGAGCGCCGAACACGGGTACCTTGTTTTCGACACAGCTGAGATGAACTTGGAAATCGGTGACAAAATTTTACTGAGGCCAGCTAACTACTCAGACACCTTTAACCTTTACGATTTTATAAACCTCATAAAAAATGATCGATTAGAATCAGTCATCGAAACCACCGCCCGTGGCACATTCAAATAAAATCAGGAAAACATTATGCAATCATACCGGCCAAACCTAGGGGCCACAATTGATCTGATAGAAACCCCAAGTCTTCTTATAGATCTCAATTTAATGGAATCGAATTTTGATGTTATTTCAAAAACTTATTCCAATACCCTATGTAAAATGCGTCAGCATGCAAAAAACATAAAGTGTCCCGACATATTATGGCGCCAAATTGAAATTGGTGGCACTTTAAACGGGGTGTGCACAGCCAAGGTTTCAGAGGCTGAAGTCATGGTTGAAGGCGGCATACGGGATGTTCTAATCACCAGTGAAATTGTAGGTGAAGATAAACAAAGAAGGTTGGCATACCTGGCAAAAAGAGCGGATGTGAAAGTTTGCATTGACAATAAAGCAAATTTAAATTCTTTGTCTTTAGTAGCTCAGGAAATAGGTTCTGAAATTGGGGTCTTGATAGAAGTTGATACCTCCATGGGGCGGGCAGGCATTCGAACTGTTGAACAGGGAGTCGACCTAGCAAAATTGGCTGAATCGCTAAATTCAATAAAATTTTTGGGTGTTATGAGCCATCAAACAGTCGATGGTTTCGCGGATAAGGAAACGCGATTTATAGAGGGTAAACGGTATATAGACAAATGCCTGGCAGTGAAGACTGCCATAGAAGATAATGGGATTGAAGTTACAATCGTTTCGTCTGGGGAAACTTTTTCTTATGACGTTGCCCCTCAAATAGAAGGTGTGACTGAAGTAGAGGGGGGCACCTATGCTCTCATGAGCGGGCCCACAAAATATATGGAAGAATTTTCTCTAGCAGGAAAGGTTTTAACGACCGTTATAGACGTGACGGAAATTGAGGTTGTGATCGACGCTGGACTACGGTGTTTGGGCGGACCTCTAGGGGTAACACCAACCATTGAAGGACACGATAATTTAGCCGTTAAAGAAATGCATGATTCCTATAGTGTTCTCAAAGTAGAAGGGGTAAATCCTTTCGAAATCGGTCAAACTTTGTTTATCTGCACTTCCCAGCAAGATATTTTGGTTAATCGATGGGATAATTTCATTGGAGTACGTGATGGCGTGGTAGAAGCTGTTTGGGACATATCAGCCAGAGGATGCCATCACTAAGTTAGTTAAATAATGGCTATATCAAAATGGTTCTTCGCTCAATGGTACGATGTCTTAAATTCGATTGTTGAACCCAAAGTCGTTCCGTATCGAAATTTAACAGCTGGGAAAAGCCATGGCAGAACCCTGGAAGTCGGTGGGGGAACGGGAGCAAATTTGCCATATTTCGAAACGACCAGCTCCTTAACCATAGTCGAACCCGATGTTCACATGACCAATAAGCTTCGCAAGAGGGTTAATAACTTCAACAAAGATATATCCATCGTGAAATCATTTGGGGAAAAACTCCCATTCGAGGACAACATCTTTGATTCGGTTGTCACAACCCTGGTTCTTTGTATGGTAAATGATGTTGAAAAAGTTATCTTGGAGATTTATCGAGTACTTAAACCGGGTGGGACATTTTTCTTCTACGAACATACTGTTGCTCGTAGTTTTTCCGGGAGATTACTCCAGCAACTTTTAGACCCTATATGGATTATTACCACCACGGGATGCCACCTTAAAAGAGATATACTAGGTGTTGTAAAAGCGGCTCCGTTTACCAAATTAGAATATGACATATTCAATCTCAACGTGGGAATTCCAATTACGATTCCCAACATTGTGGGTTCAGGAACCAAATGACAGTATCTGAAGAGACTCTTAACCATCAAGTTGATTGTCGTGGTATGCCGTTGATAAAAAGCCCTGATGAAATCGGGGTTTCAGCATCAGGAATCATTTATGACCGATTTGGGCGCGTACTCCTTCAAAAACGAACTGACATAGGTTGGTGGGGGTTACCAGGAGGCCGTTTAGAAATTGGAGAGAATTTGACCGACTGTGTGGAAAGAGAGGTCCTCGAAGAAACTAACATCACAGTGAGGGCAAAAGCATTGATAAAATTGTATTCCGATCTTACAGAATACACTGCTATCCAATATCCAAACGGAAAACTAGTCCAATACGTGACTGCATTATTTCTTTGTGAAAAAACTTCAGGATATTTGATTATGTCAAATGAAAGCACTGATATAGGATATTACGACCCTCAACATTTCCCGGAAAACACTTTACTCTCTACCAGACTAAGGGTAAAAGATGCACGAGAATTCTCTAGGTCAGATAAAGGATATTTTGATGTCATTGAATTGGGAAAATGATCCGGACTTAAGTTCCAAAAGTGATATGGACTACCTACAGGATTTGATCGAATCGCTCACCTCTCTTTTACATTCAACTCCAGAAGATAAAGTTCTATTGTTCCGCAGGGGCAACGCATACCTAGATAAAGGAAAATATGAGGAAGCTATATTGGATTATTCAGCAATAATAGGAATGAACCCATCAGATTCTATTCCATTGAACAATAGGGGAATTTGCCTACGATCCCTTGGTGACCCTGATAATGCAATCAGGGACTTCAACAAAGCAATCGAATTAAACAACGAATATAGGGATGCCTACAATAACCGTGGGATGGAACTCTCAGATAAAGAGGATTACCTCAACGCTATCGATGATTTCACTCGGGCCATAGAAATTGATAGTGAATATTGGTATGCATATAACAACCGTGGCATGGCGTTGTGGGCTATCGGGAAAAAGGATTCTGCCATCGTTGACTACAACAAAGTAAGATCGTTAATCGGTTCTTAAATACTATTCGTTAAAATATATCTTGTTTTGGCCGACTAATTTTAGAGTTTTGTGAGGGTCTATTACTGGAGGTCCGTCCCCGGTTAAAACTATCGTGATTGAATTTCCATTTCGTAAAGGTATTGATCGCTCGCCATCTAGACCTATTATGCATGGAGATCTTTTCACCACATATGGATGGTTTGGGATCATGTTAGAAATATTTTTGATTCCAACTTTGGCAATATTACCTGCAGTCAGAGGAGCAGAAACATACTTGGAATCAATCTGCTTCTCTATTTCAATGTGAAGTCCATGGGAATCCGTTTCGGATAACGGGTTCGTAAGACCTCCAATAGAGGAAAGTCCTATACTGTCAGGTTTAGCAACAGCTAAAAATATCTCTGACACTGTGTTTATATCCCAAATAGCCCGTGCACCAACATAAGTTTCTGTTGATATAGCTATGTCCACTAAAGCCGTATCAATCAGATCCATCGCCATATCCCGGCTCTTATAAACATTCATTTTTTTACACCTAGGGGCACATAACTCTCTATCGACTAAGTGACCTGCCACAGTTCCTGCGGCCATACCAGCTAATGTTCCCTCAATCAAGAATGGAAACACATTATTAGTACCGGTAGACAATGGCATAATCGGAACCTCGCATGTACCTAAAGCCACGGCACGATTGGTACCGTCACCCCCCAAGGTAACGATGGCAGAAGCTCCGTGACTTTCCATCAATTTTGCTGCAGTAATGGTATCTTGCTCGGAATTGAAAATACTCATTTCAAGAAACTTTACCGAAATGCTCTCTTGTAAATTAGAGACAGCTTCTTGTGCAATACGCCCATAGTCCGGCATAAGTAATATTTCATTTACGCCAACCCCAGAAAGTCCTTTAATGACTCTTCGTAGAGTATTGACCTTTTCCTGATTTGAAACGAATCTGCTTTGAGAGATAAGTCGCCTTATGTCTTTACCAGCCGAGGGATTCGCTATTATTCCAACCGTTGTCATTTAACAAGTGCCTAACATCTTTACTTTTCTATGAAGCCGATTATAGTGTTTCATAAGGATAGTTTGTTGATATGACTGTAATTAGAAATGGCCCAAAAACAAAAAAACTGAAAGTTAAAGCAGTTTCTGATTTGCTTTCCATTATTTATGGTCCTATCCCATGGAAACCTAGATACAATGCCTCCGAAGAACTGGTCTATACCATTTTGTCCCAACACACCTCAGACATCAATTCAGAAAGGGCTTTTCATAACCTATTAACTGTATTCGGCGATTTGGATCACATAGCCGATGCCAGCGTTGATGATATTGAAGTAGCCATAAGGAGAGGCGGACTCTCAAAAACAAAGGCCCCACGGATAAAATCCATTCTCAATGAAATCAGAGAGGAATTAGGTTCCTTTGATCTTAGCTTTCTCGCCGAAATGCCCCTCAAAGATGCCAAGGCTTGGCTTATAAATCTAAAGGGGGTGGGACCGAAAACTGCAGCCATAATTCTTTGTTTTTCATTCGGAATGCCCGCCATGCCTGTGGATACTCACATTTATAGAGTGTCCCAGAGGTTGTCTTTGGTGGGGAAAAAAATATCGGCTGAGAAAGCCCATGACATTTTAGAATCGTTAGTAGAACCTAAAGAAGTTTTCCAATTCCATATGTACTTAATTAAGCATGGACGAGATACCTGCAAGGCCCAAAGGCCGAAATGCCATCAATGTTCTCTCACTGAATTGTGTCCTTCATTCAAAAGGTATCAATAGGGTGCAAATACCACTAATGTACTAGAATATACCTCCTGGCAAAATATTAAAAATATACCGAAGGTTTACTATGAAAGTAGGAATTATCAACGTCACAGGTTATGCGGGAGCGGAAGTTGCCCGGATTTTAAGTGAACACGAAGAGGTCGAAATTGCATGTGTAACTGGTCGGAGTGGGGCCGGTAAAAATATTTCTGACATATTTCCTCATTTGGCTAATTTAGATATAGAAATATCACCGACTCTGGACAAAAGTGTAGATTTTGTGTTTTCTGCACTACCTCATGCTGCCAGTGCAGAGGCTTTAAAGGACGCAATCAATTCAGGAATAAAAGGCGTAGATATCAGCGCGGACTTCCGCATTCGGAATCTCGACACTTATTCGGAATGGTATAACGTAGAACACCCTTGTCCAGAATTGATGGAGTCCAGTGCATATGGTTTACCTGAGCTGCACCGTTCTGCGATCAAAGACTGTCAAATCGCTGCCAACCCCGGGTGCTATCCGACTGCCTCCATATTAGGCCTCGCACCCGCCTTACAGGCAGGAATTATAGAACCAGAAGTCATCGTTGATGCTAAATCTGGAGTATCAGGAGCTGGCAGGGGTCTCTCCCTCAAAATCCATTATTCCGAAGTCAATGAAAACGTGAGTGCATATGGGCTGGACGGCCATCGACATATGCCAGAAATTTCACAGGAATTAGATTTACTATCTAACCAACATGTCAACCTCACTTTCCTACCTCACCTGATCCCAATGACACGAGGTATATTAGCTTCTTGCTACGCACCTTTAAAGAGCAGTTTTATCGAAACAGGAGTAGACCTAAAATCAGAAATAAAGGCTCTTTACAGGGACTTTTACAAAGATAAAAGATTTACTCATGTTGTCGATTCTCCGCCAATGACAAAACAAACTCTTGGAAGTAATGATTGCGTCATATATCCAACGGTCGACGTGAGGGCAGGTAGATTGATGGTAATCAGTTGTATAGACAATCTCGTGAAGGGTGCTGCAGGCCAGGCCATTCAAAACATGAATATCATGTGCGGTCTGCCTGAAGACTTGGGATTAACCCAATTGGCGATATATCCATAGGGTTATTTTCCATCTAAATAATCGTTGCTCTATCCCAACCGAGGACATAGACTATTTAGTGTTGCTTAAACAACAGACGATTTTTCGAAACTAACATGGCCCCATCGTCTAGCGGTCTAGGACACCGCCCTTTCAAGGCGGAGATCGCGGGTTCGAATCCCGCTGGGGTCACCATGACCATTTATTTTAGGAAGGTTCTTTTTGGAATTTAACGACCTCGGCCTCGACAAACGTCTAATGGCCGGCATTCGATCAGCTGGCTATACGACTCTTACCCCAATACAGAATGAAGCTATCCCACTTTCAATAGAAGGCCGGGATTTATTAGGATTGGCACAGACCGGAACTGGAAAGACTGCTGCTTTTGCAATTCCACTATTGCAAAAATTGTCAGTTGGCTATACAGGCAAAATAAGAGCTTTAGTAATAGCCCCTACCAGAGAGTTAGCTGACCAAATCCACCAACATATATCTCAGTTGAGCTCTGGGTTGAAGACCAGATCCATTACCTTGTATGGAGGAGTTTCTAAAAATCCTCAAGATGAAAAATTACAAAAAGGGGTAGACATAGTAATTGCCTGCCCGGGTCGTCTATTGGATCACCTCAGAGAATCAACTATCGATTTGTCAACTTTAGACACATTGGTGTTGGATGAAGCTGACACAATGTGCGACATGGGTTTCCTTCCTGATATTCGAAAGATAATCGCTCATTTACCATCCAAAAGGCAAACCTTATTTTTTGCCGCTACTATGCCAAGTGATATTAGAAATTTGGCCAAAGATATTTTGGATAACCCAACTGAAGTTCAAATAGGGGTTATAGCTCCAGCAAAAACAGTTGCTCATTCTCTTTATCCGATCACAGAAAAGCTTAAAAGCCAGTTGTTTTTCCGACTAATAGAAACCACAGCGACAGGTCAAGTAATAGTATTCACCAGAACAAAACATCGAACCAAAAGGCTATTCGCGGAGCTAGAAAAAAGAAAATACAATGTAGCAGCCCTTCAAGGTAATATGTCGCAGAATAAACGGACTCAAGCCATAAATGGGTTTCGGAAAGGTAAATTTGACTTTTTAGTGGCTACTGACATAGCCTCCCGCGGTATTGATATTCCAGAAATCACACATGTAATCAACTACGATATGCCAAACACCGTAGATGCTTATATACATAGGATCGGGCGCACAGGAAGAGCAGAAAGTCTTGGTGAAGCCATAACTCTTTCAATACCCGAAGACGAATCAATGATCACCAGAATTGAAAAAATCCTGAAATCACAGATTGAAAGAAAAACCGTTAATGATTTTAGCTATGGAACTTCGTTTGATCCCAACAGACGGTCAATTCGCAGTCAGAATTTAAAATCGCAAAGTTCAAGAAATCATCCTAGGCGTTCATCCGGTTGGAAAAGGCGGAAGGAATCTGGAACCAATCGTGGCCCTGCAAATACTGGGGTGAGATCAGCCCGATCTAATTAATCTGATAAAGCGGAATACACCAACGAACGCAACTCTCTCCGAACATTGTATGTACTGGAAGGTAGTAACTGGGTCAGAAAAACCACTGCCATGTCTTCTAATGGATCTATCCAAAAAGCTGTGCTAGCGGCTCCACCCCAAGCTAATTCACCCTTACTGCCAGAGACCTGTGAGGCTGCTGGGTTCAGCAATACTGAAAATCCCAAACCAAACCCGACCCCGGTGTATGAAGTTTCACTCCACCTCCCATACGCACAACTCCTTAAGTCCTTTCCGTTCGTAAGATGATTAGAGCTCATCAAATCCAAGGTTTTTCGGCTTAATATCCTGTGTCCCTCTAGGCTCCCTCTTCCTAAAACCATTTTGCAAAACGCCATATAGTCATCCAATGTTGACACAAGACCTCCTCCTCCAGAAAACAGGGTAGGGGGATTAATGTAAGACCCAGTATTAGCGTCATCGACTAATATCGGCTCTTGTCCTTCCCTATATTCGTAATTGGACGACAAGCGCCAGGTTTTAGAGGATGGAACGTAAAATCCTGTATCGGCCATCCCTAAAGGTTGGAATATTTCTTCTTCTAAAAACATGTCTAAAGTTTTACCTGATATCACTTCTATCAAGTAGCCACAAACGTCAGTAGAAACGGAATAATTCCAAGCTGTACCCGGTGAAAATTCCAATGGGATGGTACTTAACACATTCACGAATTCTTGAAGGTTTTGCTGTGACTCCTTTTCGATTCCAAGTTCTCGATATGCAGCGTCAACATTCGATCGTTCCATAAACCCGTAAGTTAATCCAGATTGATGACTAAGTAGATCCCTTATTGTCATTTCCCTATCAGGATAAGTCGTCTTGTAGTTTCCGAAAATTCCTTCTGCATAAACGTTCAGGTCTTTGAAGGCTGGGATATATTCTGAGACAGGATCGTCTAACTGAAACAATCCCTTTTCATACAAAGACATCAAAGCTACAGAAGTTATTGGCTTTGTCATTGAATATATTCGAAATATAGTATCCCGTTCGATGGGTTTACGAGATTCCCTATCCATCAATCCTAGGGTGGATATAAAACCTAGCTGGCCGTTCCTATATATTCCAGTAAGAGTCCCGACATACCTATTTGTGTCTATGTATTTTTCCTGTAAGTAAGATTCAATATTTCCCAGTTTCTCTGTTGAGAATCCAAAGGTGCCCATGTAAGTTTGACCTCTATTTCATTGGTATTTGAAGGTTAATTGTTCCTTACTTTAATGTAATACATCCCCATATTGTTTCATCTTTCCCATTAAGATGCCCCTCCAAACTTGAACCTCCTGTAGACTTTCATAAGTCCCTCAGGTGACAATACTACCTATAGTGTTTCGGTTGATCCATTTTTATAACAAACCCTTTACGAGTACTCGAATTGTACAAAAAGTTCATATACATATTTTTCATTAGCTTCGCTTTGGTCTCATGTCAGATCGATTCAAACTCGGATATTGCCGATAATTCCCTTACACAGAGAGGTGCAACGGTTACTCCGTTTGTACCAGTTTTTGAAAACTTAGATAAAATTGTTAGAGCAACTGTGGAGTCCAGATTAGACAATTTTGAGATTAGCCGTAAGGTTGACAGTCAGCTGGCCCTTGCTTTGACTGCAACATCTATCGCGGTATTTGGTACAGCCACAATGACCAACACTCCTCAACCGACTTCTACACCAACTCTTCTTCCTACAATAACCAATACCCCGAGTCCTATCCCTACCTATACGCCACTTCCTACCTATACGCCACTTCCTACCTATACTGTAGTTCCCACCGCTACTTCCATACCAGCGACAACCACCGCAACCCCGACCCTTACACCCTCTCCTTTACCTACCAGTACTCCAACTTCCACGCCTCTACCGACCCCAACATCGACAATAACACCAACCCCAACAATTACCGCAATAGATGTGTTATCTCAAGCAACAAAAAAGGTAGTGAAAATCCTATCTGGATCAAGCGGGGGAAGTGGGGTACTAGTGTCAGGAAACGAACCCTCATCAACGTTAATAATCACTAATGAACATGTCATCGAAAATAAATCTGACATGCTAATAGAACTCTATAACGGAAATAAACACGAAGGGCAAATTATATTTGAAGATAAAGAGATAGATATAGCAATTATTGAAATAAATGCTTTGGATTTAGAAGTATTTAATATACTCCTTGTCGGTCCCCCTGCGGTTGGTTTGGAAGTTTATGCCTTGGGTTATCCATTAAATGAAAACTACTCCGTTACTTCAGGGATAGTCTCAGCCAACCTTTATGGAGAAGATTCAGGTATTCAGATGGTACAAACTGACGCGGCTCTAAACCCTGGTAATAGCGGAGGGGCTTTGATCAACAAAGATGGTGCCTTGATCGGTATTAATACCAGCAGAAAGGAAAAAACTGGGTCCGGGCGGATAGTGACCAATATGGGATATGCAACTCTAATTGACGAGGTCTATCAAAAAAGTCCGCACCTTTTTAGTACGGACATTCAAAAGTGACAATAACACTATTACCCTATCTCTAGCCGCCTAACAGCTCGGACTGGCGCTTCATCCTATTAGAATGATCCCTGGCGAACTTGGAAACCGATTGAAAAATTGTGTCGGGATCCAAACCTGCCTCTTTCAAAACTTCTCCTTCGGACCCTCCGCTTAGCCACAAATCATCGTGATCTGACACTAATGAATATTCTTCCGTTAGGGGTCCAACTCCTGTAACAGGCCACATCCTCTTGGTTCCAGTACTTACAATCATCATATTGTACTTGGCCGAATCAGGCAGTACATGATCCTTATATTCTTGAGATTGCCGATTAAATAGATCTTCTGAAACAGCTGATATGATGCGGACGTTATGACCTTCAGATGCAATCTGTTCCATTTGGGCCACCAGATTACTAGTGCATGAAGAGCCTTGTACTACAACGTAACCTTCTTTAGGTTTAGATGTATCGAAATCCTTCAATATGTAAAATCCTTTGGCCGCTGCCTTGATATCCTGATCAGCCAATTTACTCCTATCCACTACCGGGAAATCCGGCCTTGCCACCTCTAAAACTATGACTCCCACTTTGGGATCTCTGGCCGCTATTTCTGCCGCTGCCAAATATCCAGGGGCTACATCGTTATAGTCCCAAAAATTAAGGTTTATCACTTGATCTTTAGGAAATAGTTTCCATACTTGTGGCGAAAATATACCAAAATGTGTGCGAGCATCAGCTGCAGTTTCAGGGCCAGAGTGACCTGCAAGAATATTCAAAACTCCTAATCTGAAGGGGCTATCTTGGTTTTGCTGGCTCCAGACCCTCACCGGCAAGTACATAAGTGGTGTGAAAGCACCATAAGTACCACTTAGTGCCCAGACTCCGGAATGTTTTCCAGGGTCGAGTGAGGCTGATTGACTTACTAATCCAATCGCTGTCGATACATTCCCGGCCTCCTGGATTGCAGATCGGAGGCGAACTCCGGCCGGGTTTGTGAGTGGGTCAAATTCTCCCCAAATTGAGCCTTTCTCAACGTTGATAGAATCAGCAAGGTCAGCAGCCGCTACGACTAGCCGATTATCAGTTACATAATTGAGCCATTTAATTATTTCTGATATCGCCCTCCTGCTTCCTTTCGGCACTCCGGGTTCTTCAAACATTTTGATTTCCAGATTTTTCTGCTCACCTGAGATAGGGTTTGTTACAGTTACTGTCTGGGGTTCAAGTGGAAGGGTTCTATAATCTAATCTTTCATCCATAAAGGGATCAATACTGGTATCGATTCGAGTTGGGATTTGGTCCTTGATCTGCTCCCCAATTTTCACCAACCTGTCAGCTATCCAGTCTCCTAAACCATCCTTGTCCAGCACTGACATCACAACATCTATATTCTCTTTGTACTGTATCAAACGTTCCTTTTCATCCGAAATTGGTCCATCTGAAATACCTTTAAATTTCACATCAAACCTATCTTCAAAAGTGGCCGCAAGAGCCAAGAAGTATTCAGAGTTCATTGCAAAAGTGTAGGGGTGGCTTTGAAAACTTGTGATCTGGTTTCCATATCCCGGTATTTGTCCATTTTCCGCACCGGGCCACCAACCTTTAGTTGTTTTGCCTATTAAGATCATTGGTCTACGGTCAGAAGGGTCAGTATCCTCCATAGCTTTGAATGCAGCCACTACTTGGCCCATATCATTAGCATCATCTACCGAAAACACATTCCACCCATATGAAGTCCATTGGTCTACGATTCTGTAAGATTCGTATTGAGGCTGTATAACTCCACCGATTAATTCATCGTCAATCCCAGCGTTGTTATAAGACATGAGAACCCTCAGCCGTTTCCCAACCTGTTGGGCTACCGCTTGAGTTTTCATCTCTTGCGAATGACCAGAAGTCATTGCAAACTCGCCTTCCACCGCCATAATTTTCGGTGACTCGGACGCACCTATGATATCCCAGAATGTAGCTTTACCCGCGGCTGTTGCAATCCCTATTCCGGAAGGGCCTCCATTCACATCGTTGGTCGCGTCTGTGCTCTCAGAATGGCCAGACAAGGCTCGTATACCTCTTAGTTGAGCCTGTGCCATCGCTGGGTGATCGGTCAGTCCGGTTTGTTCAAGTATAGTTTTCATTCCTTCCTTAGATCTTCTAAATCCTATGCAATCGATTGGAAGTAATGTTTGGGAGTAATCGGCCAGATATTTCCTATCTCCAGTGTTTTTATGTTTCTGGTACAAGGCCTCCCCTAGGACCATCCAAAGGGCGTATGTAACTGGAGCGTTATGTCCTCCCGCCAGCATAAATTTGTCTGAGTAAGGATGCTTCGGCCTCCTGTAATCATATTTAAGGCCCCCTAATTCGGGACCAATTAAGTGGGAGGCGACAGTATAAGAAGTGTAAGCCAAAGGGCCACCAAAATGACCTGTCTGGCAATAGTTACCCATCATAACTAACGTCATGGCAGTAACAAATGACACATCGTCAAGATATTGTTTATCAAAATCGGGTAGAGTCACTTCACGGGCATCAAAGGCTGATGACAAGGTGACCGTGTTTACTTTAGGCATCTGCTGAATACGTCCTATTTATTATTTTGCCGTTTTATCACACATCATATCCTCCCAAAAGTAAACTATTCCTATAGCCGATGTAGCAGGATATTTTTTAACTCGGAAGGCAAAAACCGGCTAGTGAATCTTATTGGAGGGGAGTGTTTCAGTCAACCAAAACGACTTGATAATTAGGCTTACAGATCGGGATGGAAATTTGTCAGTGCTAAACCCTTTTCATATGTCCGAGCGATTCTGCAAAGCATAGGTTCCGTTAAAGGGGATCCTGAAACTTGAATACTGAGAGGAAGTCCATCCTCATTAAGACCAGATGGGACAGATACCGTCGGGTAGCCATTGTAATCGAAAGGAACCGTAAATCTTTGAAAGGATGTTCCTCTTCTATCGTCCATAGGTCCATAATTTATAGCATCATCGACATAGTGAGGTGGCCTTATTACTGTGGGAGATATCATCGCATCTATGCCGATAAAAGATTTCCTTACCTTGCCATTGCACAAAGCTCGCTGGCGAGAGGCATCTATATATTCTTGACTACTCACGGAAGAACCATGTTCTAACCAACCCTTGAACCATAATCCATATTCCGATTCCCTTTCAGGGTAAAAGGAGGAATGAGCATTCAGGGCCTCAGCGCTGCAAATTGTCTTCCAAGCGGGAAGGAATGAATCAATATCATCCAGTTCAATGTTTCTTACTGTGGCTCCATGGTACTTTAGAATTTTCAAGACATTGCGAGTAGCTTTGACGATTTCTTTATCCACACCATCTTCTGAATAGTTTTCTGAATAACCTATCGTGACACCATCTAAATTCGTGTTCTCAATATCGTCAAAATTCGGAGATATCGCTGAAATCGTTGTTAGATCATTTTCATCAAATCCGGAAATTGCAGCCAGTATTAAGGCCGCATCTCTAACATCGCGAGTCATAGGTCCCACATGATCAAGGGTTTGTGCTAAATCTAAGACACCAAATCTACTTACACGTCCGTAAGTAGGCTTAATCCCAACCAACCCACAGGCAGCTGAGGGAAACCTAATAGACCCACCCGTGTCACTACCTAGGGACCCAGTGCACAGACCCAAGGCTGTGGCTACTCCAGATCCACTTGATGATGAACCAGCCCACCTGTCGATATCCCAAGGGTTTTTGGGTATAGCCCTTTTTGGGTTGTACCCTCCCATTGCTCCTTCAGTCAGATTCAATTTACCTAAAATTACCGCCCCTGCGGCCTTTAATCGAGAAACAACCGTGGAGTCATAGTCAGGAATGTTTTCTTCAAGAACAGAGGTACCGCCCATAGTTCTAACCCCGGCCGTGTAGCACAAATCTTTAACTGCTACAGGAATACCATGTAATGGGCCACGTATTTGCCCTTCTCCCAGTTCCCTAGATAATATTTCAGCTTGCTCAAGAGCCTGATCTGCCATAACGGTGGCATAGCTTAAATAACTTGAATCAAAAGAATCAATTCTCGCCAGAAAATGCTGAACCACACCAACCGGTGTTTCGTCGCCATCAACATATGATTCAGTAATTTCTTGAATGTTTTTATAATGAGTCAAGGGGTTGGTCACATTCTTACCCGCAGTACCGGCATCTTGTGTTTTCACTGGCAAATATTAATTCGGCCTCAACTTCTTCTAATGCATAGTTTATCAAAACGCGAAGGGCCTTCGATTCATCCGGCAACCCAAATTTAACCACTTATTCGGCAAGCCATTCGGCTTGATCAGCTTCAATCGTCACACTCAAATCTGTCTTTTCATGAGCCATAATTTCCTCTCTATTTGAATTTGATTTATTATAACTGGAGATAGCAAACCGTTTAAGCCTACTTATAAACCTCCTTTAAGGGTTGTTTAACGTATGCTCAGAACAGAGATATGGAGGCATCAGATGTCGAATGGAGATCAGAATTGGGAATTTGGGGTAAAGGATCACGGTCATTCTGTCGTTGACGAGACTGATATGGCACCGGCTGTGTTGGGAGAAGGGAATTTTTGTTACCAAGTTTCAGGGCAGAATTGGGGTACTCTACCTGACGGTTGGGTATACAAAGAAGCTACAGCAGTGGATGTTGACTCCAAAGATAGGGTGTATGTCTTCAATCGAGGAACTATGCCGATGATCGTATTCGACCCAGAAGGAAACGTTATCGATACGTGGGGGAATGGAGTATTTTCAAATCCACACGGCGTCACAATCGGGCCCGGTGATGAAGTGTACTGTGTAGACAATGGAGACCATACTGTCAGGAAATTTACATCAGATGGAAAATTACTTTTAACAGTCGGAACTCCCGGTAAATCAGCAGCGCCTATGAGTGGCATACCGTTCGCCAGACCCACCCATGTTGGCGTCGAGCCCAATACAGGTAATTTCTATGTAGCAGATGGTTATACAAATGCCAGTGTTCATAAATTCTCACCTGACGGTAAGCTATTGTTTTCATGGGGTGAATCCGGAACTAATCCTGGGCAGTTCAATATTGTCCACGGGGTCAACGTAGATTCAAATGGCTGGGTCTATATAGCTGATAGGGAAAATCACCGAATCCAGGTATTTGATAGCAATGGAAATTTCGAGACCCAGTGGGTAAATTTGTCCCGAGCCGCGATAAGCACCATCGATTCTGGCACTGGTGAAGAGTTGATGTACGTGGGTGAATATTTTGCAGGTATCGGATCAAACGACATGGGCACCGACCTAGGCCCAAGAATATCAGTTCTTAATTTAAAGGGCGAGGTTCAAGCTCGGATCGGAAGGCAAAGCTATGGTGAACAAAGTGGTAGGTTTTTCTCACCACATGGTATTGCGGTTGACTCTAAAGGCGATATTTATGTAGCTGAAGTTTCATGGAGTGATTACGGCAGTAGTATGGATCCACCAAGAGAGTTGCGATCAATGCAAAAGCTTGTCAAAGTTTGATTCTATCCTCCGGGCCCTAAATAATCGGACCCGGATCGCCCCCGATAAAAATTATTTGTTTTCTAAGGCAGCTTGACCAGCTTCCAAAGTTTTCACAATATCGTCCACGTCAAAAACACATCCCCCCCAGGTACCTCCAGAAGCTGATTGCAAAGCAGCCCAAAGTCTTGAATCTTCCGGTAATTTAGGATGCGGTGACAAATCCTGTGGAATAGGTCTTTTAGAAAGCTCTTTATCCCCCCAGTCCGACCCTAAATATTCGCCTAATTCACCGACAAGATTTATACTTCCAAATAGGTTAATTCGATCAATAATAATCTCGATTTGATCACCATCTTTTAATTTGGCAATCGGGCCGTCTGCCAAAGCTTCAGGCCCCACGTGCCCTATGCAGGCACCGGTAGACACCCCGGAAAATCTGGCATCAGTTATCAATGCGACGTGTTTACCATAGGAAAGATGTTTTAATGCAGCGGTTATTTGATAAAGCTCTTCCATTCCCGTCCCTTGAGGTCCTGCACATTTCACCACCATAATATCTCCAGCCTTGATTTTCGATTTATCATCAGTGCTTTTGATTGCCCGTATGGCCTCATTTTCCGAAGAGAAAACCCTGGCTGGTCCAGTATTTCGGTATATCCCGTCTTTATCTACCACCGATGGATCTATCGCCGTACTTTTAATTACTGAGCCCTGGGGGGCGATGTTACCCATTGGAAAAGTAACGGTACTTGTTAAGCCTCTTTTCTTTGCGTCCTCAGGGGTCATGATTACATGATCTGGATTTACGGAATTGATTTCTGACAACCTTTTCCGAACATCATGTCTCCTCTCAGAATCTTCCCACCAATCTAGATTTTCTCCTAAATTTTGGCCCGTTACTGTTTTCACATTAGTGTCCAATAGACCCATGGCACGAAGATGCAGCATCACCTCTGGAACTCCACCTGCAGTATAGAGTTCCGAAGTTGGAAACCCTACTGGTCCATTTGGAAGGACATCGACTATTCTAGGAGTATTTTTATTTACCATGTTCCAATCATCTACAGTCATCCTAGTCCTACCTGCAGCATGAGCTATTGCGGGAAGATGCAACAAAAGGTTAGTAGACCCTCCGCAAGCAGCATGTACAACCATGGCATTCCTAAGGGCGGCGTCAGTGATAATGTCAGAGGACAATGTGTTTTCGGATTCCATGAGCAGCAATGCTCTTGCGCTACGTTGGGCCACATTTTTCCAAGCAGTTGTACCCGACGGGCATAAAGCACTGTGGGTAATAGCTAGTCCCAATGATTCAGCTATAACTTGTGATGTTCCTGCTGTACCAAGAAAGTGGCATCCCCCTCCAGGTGAAGCGCAAGCCTTACAGCCAACGTCCTGAGCATAGTCCAATGTCACTTCCCCTTGAGCAAACCTTGCCCCAATGGACTGAATCATTCCAGTGTCTTCTCCTTCACGGACAGCCAAGGTTGAACCCCCCGGAACCACAACCACTGGCAAATCCCTAAGTCCCGCCAACGCCATCATCATTGCTGGAAGCCCTTTGTCGCAGGATGCAATCCCTAAAATACCTTTTGCCGTCGGCAAGGATCGTGCCTGTCTCCTAAAAACCTGTGCCGCGTCATTCCTGTATGGAAGTGAATCCATCATCCCGGTAGTACCCTGCGTGCGTCCGTCACATGGATCCGAGCACATGAGGGAAAATGGGATTGTCTTGGCGAGTTTAAATTCCCGAGCAGCAGCTTCAACCTGCAAGGCTAATTCGAAGTGGCCGGTGTGAAGGCCAAGGGCAATCGGTGAGCCATCTTGATCTCTTAATCCACCTGAAGTCGACAAAATTAAAAAATGTTTTCTCAACAGTTCGGCCGGATTCCAGCCCATCCCAGCATTTTGGCTCATACCAAAATGAAACCCGCTTGATTCATTAACAAGAATATCTTCTGTAAACGGTAAAGTTCCAGAAGGACCGTTTGAATGAGTATCGAAAGCCCAGGTGGAATCCTTTGGATCTATAACGTCGCCAATACTAAAAGATGTCTGATTGTCCATTTGAACCCCTCCGTAAGATTAGTTTGCGCCAATAGTGTACCAATTCAGCTATTATTCATTAAATGCACAATGAGAGGTGTTAAATAGTTGGAAACTCCAAAGCATATCGTCGGTGTTCAACACGGCTGGAATTTAATGTCTGCCAATTACCAATTTGAAAGCGATATATCAGTGGATGAGGTGCATTATGCCCCCTTATCATATGGGGAAAATTCCTTGAATTTATTAGGAGATGTGACTGGTAAACATTTTGTGGAGCTAGGTAGTGGTGGTTCACAAAACGCGATAGCTTTAGCAAAATTGGGAGCAAAAGTAACTGCCGTGGATTTTTCATCCAGTCAATTAGCGTTTGGAGTCTCTGAATCCGTAAAACAAAAGGCAACAATAGATTTTCTTCAAGCCGATATTCAAAATCTAAGTTATTTCCAGGATAATACGTTTGACAGTGTGATTTCAATTTTTGCCCTAGAATTTATAGAATACCTTGATGTTTTTTTGAGTGAATGCAACAGGGTTCTCAAGGAAGGTGGACAATTAATATTGAGCACAACGCATCCTCTGGGCGCTTTCGAATGGGATGCTGACACAAATACATTAAACGTCACCGATTACTTTAATCCTCCTGTCGAGATATGGAAGGAGAATGGTCAAAGGTATTCCGGCGTAACTTATTTCAGAACAGTGGAAGAGCTGTTTACCAACGTTACCGATAGCGGATTTAAAGTGGAGGTTCTCCTGGAACCAAAACCGCTAGGATTTGATAATGAACACCTCAGCCCATATAAAGGTGACTATTGGACTGAGTTTAGGGATAGGATAAATTTGGTGCCTTTTGCGATCGTAATTAAGGCACTTAAACAATAAACAGGATTCCCCCTAACTAACCCCCACCTATAGCCTTCACAACTTCCAGAGAATCCCCCTCATTCAAAATGGTTTCTTTATAACTATCCCGAGCAAGAACCTCGCCATTCAGAGCTATTGCAATTGCTTTCCTTCCAGTAAGTCCTAAGTCATCAATCAGTCTTATCAGAGATGTGCCAGAATTAATTTCGTGGTTTTTACCATTTAGGTTAATATTCATTAGATCAAACTTTAACTCACACTTATATTTGCTAAAATTATCTGAGATTCCAATCTAGGGTCATCAGCCTCAGAGATGGCTCCAATAACTGCAACACCCGAAGCTCCAGAATCAATCACTTTTCGACAATTTTGACTAGATATCCCACCAATGCCTATTAATGGAACCGGTAATTTCCCACTTATATCTTCTATGATTTTAGTCCCACTAACTCGCCCGTGAGGATGCGATTTAGACGGAAATAAAGTGCCAACAATCAAGTAATCTATACATAACCGTTCGGCTTTTGTAGCCATTTCTAAACTATGCACTGATTGGCCGAGTATGAAATCCTCTTTCAACTCTTGAGTATCCGCATCAAAAATATGGTTTTCAGGAAAATGGATGCCATCAGCGCCAACTTTCTTTGCTAAGTCAACATCTCCATTTACAATAAAAAGGGCTTTCTTCTCAGTTATTTCCCTCAATTTGGCAGCAGCATGCAACCTATCAACATCTTCCATATCTCTATCTCGAAACTGAATCATGTTCGTCCCACCTTCCACTGCCTGACCAACAACAGATTCTAAAGCTCTGCAAGATGTGCGATTTCTATCAGTTACAAGACATAACAATGGATTTTTCAGGATATCGATCATCAAATTTCAGCCAGAATTAACCCCTGCACCAGGGCTGCTTGATATTGCTGATTTCCTTCTATCAATTCGGCCTGCCAGAAAGGCCTTCCGGCCAGCGGCAACTCCTAATTTGAAAGATTCTCCCATTGCCACAGGATCATTGGCTTGAGCAATGGCGGTATTAACTAAAACTGCGTCCGCTCCTGCCTCTAAGGCCTTTGACGCATCAGAAGGGACGGCCAAACCCGCATCTACTACCACAGGCACCTCCACGTCGCTAATAATCATTTCAATTTCTTCCATAGTCAATATACCTTGACCTGAACCTATAGTTGATCCCAATGGCATTACCGTTGCACAGCCAAGTTCAGCTAATCTGTGGGCCAGCACCGGATCTGCATGAATATAAGGCAGAACATCAAAGCCATCTTCTACCAGTTCTCTAGCAGCATCGTAAGTCCCAATTGGGTCTGGTAACAAATGACTTATGTCAGGAATAACTTCAAGCTTAATCCAGGAAGACCCTGTCACTTCTCGGGCTAAGCGAGCGGTCAATACGGCTTCTTCTGAAGTTTTACTACCGGCAGTATTGGGTAATATTGTATAGTTATCCCAGTCGAAATAATCCAAAATGGTTTTTTCATTAATATCTTGCAAATTGAGCCTACCTATGGCCACAGTTATTATCTGTGTACCAGAAGCTCTTACTGAATCTATCATTTCCTGCATGGTTCGGTGGCGCCCAGTCCCAACCATCAATCTAGAGCTAAATTCCTTACCTGCTATAACTAAAGGATCTTCCATTTCATATCTCCTTGGCCATCTAAATTATTGGCCATCTAAATTAACCAGACAAAAAAAATCACCCCTGGAGGGTGATCGGAGATTAGATCCATAACTCCCTCCGCTGGCATTACCCAGTTCAGGTCTTGGGTCGGCATTTAAATACCCTCTCAGCCATTTGAGGCTCCCCTATATACGCGTATTTCGCTCGGCAAGAATATATGCAAGATACGTGTTAAAGTCAATGTTGGAAGCTGTATGCCTTTCATCACAAGCAATTTTGGCCTCAAAAACAAAGGGATTGACCTTAAGGAGATAATTCATTGTCTTTTATGCGTCACTACACCGCTACTGGATATGTAGTATGGGACCAGAGTGTTCTACTACATTGGCATAAAAAAATAAATTTATGGCTGCCACCTGGAGGCCATGTGGAGCCGAATGAAGATCCGGTGGAAGCGGTATTACGAGAAATTTTTGAAGAAACAGGACTGGCGTCAAAAATATCTAAAAATTCCAATACACCCACTTTGACTTTCGATTACCCAGAAATTATTGAACCTCCGAGACATATACTAATCGAAAATATTGACGATCCGGATGATGGGCATCATCAACATATAGACATGATTTATTATTGCTACCCCACCGACGGGATAATGGACTTACTACCAGGTTGGTCTTTCTTTTCATATGAAGTACTCAAGACAGCCCTCAAATCTCATCAACTTGAAAAAACCCACCTAAACCCCTCAATATACCCTCCTCTAGATGTACTAGCATTGGGGGTAGATGCTATTGACCAGACTGTATGAATCTTTACTGGGTATAAAAAAACTGATCTTTTCAGGTATTATTTTACGGCTCCACAAATCATTAGTGACAAGGTGTAATTAAATAAAATGGTTCAGAATAATATTGCTGTAATCCGGGGAGATGGAATAGGCATTGAAGTAGTAGAGGAAGGAATAAAGGTTTTAGACGCGGTTTCAGAAAATTATGATTTTGAACTTTCCTTCAATGAATACCCTTGGAGTTCTAAATTTTATATCGATACTGGGGCCATGATGCCTTCAGATGGTCTCGATATTTTGTCTAATTACGACGCAATCTTTTTAGGGGCTGTCGGTCACCCCGATATTCAAGACCATATAACCTTAAACGGGTTGTTGCTACCCATCCGAAGGAAATTTGACCAATATGTGTGTGAACGACCCAGTGTTCTATTTGACGGTATTGAATCCCCACTGTCAGGGAAAAAACCGTTCGATATAGATATGGTAGTTATCCGGGAAAATACAGAAGGGGAATATGCAAATGTCGGAGGATTCCAGTATATGGATTTTCCGGAAGAAGTAGGTATTCAAACAGGGATTTTTACAAGAAAAGGTTGTGAGAGGGTAATCCGATATTCCTTTGAATTGGCTCGCAGAAGAAATAAAAAGAAACACCTAACCTCTATCACCAAATCTAATGCACAAGGATATGGAATGTTGGTATGGGATAGAGCTTTTGAGAGAATATCTGCCGAATATCCGGATATATCTACAGATTCCTTATTGGTGGACGCTGCAGCAATGGATTTCATTAGGAAACCGGAATTTTTTGATGTGGTTGTTGCCAGCAATCTTTTTGGCGACATATTGACCGACATTGCCGCAATAATTACTGGAAGTATGGGACTAGCATCGAGTGCTAATTTAGATCCAGAAGGAAGATATCCCTCAATGTTCGAACCGGTACACGGCAGTGCGCCAGATATAATGGGCAAAGCCATTGCTAACCCGATGGCCCAAATTCTGACCGGGGCTATGCTTCTCAGACATCTAGGTCATGACGATGCTGCAACCGATATAGAAAAGGCGGTGTTATCAGTCCTTTCAGACGGGGAAATTCTAACCCCAGATTTGTATGGTTCTTCGACGACATCTTCTGTTGGAGATGCCATAGTATCTGCCCTAGGGAAATAGTTGAAAAATCAAGAAGAGATTATTAAATGCCAATCAAAACAATAGATACCCGTTTCCCCCACGAAAGTATAGAGACTAAATGGCAAAATCGATGGCGTGATTCCCAAATTTATAAAGTCGACGACACCGATCCTAGACCTAAGTGGTATGAATTAACAATGTACCCATATCCCTCGGGCGACCTACATGTCGGTCATTGGTATGCAATGACTGGTGCAGACATACACGCAAGATTTAGAAATATGCAAGGTTACAACGTTCTCCATCCAATGGGGTTCGACGCATTTGGTCTGAATGCAGAAAACGCAGCTATACAACGAGGTATACATCCGCATTCGTGGACAATGGACAACATTAAAAGAATGCGCCAACAACTAGCATCTATGGGTCCGATGTATGACTGGGAAAGGGAGGTAGTTACATGCATACCGGAATATTACAAATGGAACCAATGGTTTTTCCTGCAGTTCTATCAAAGTGGGTTAGCTTATCGTGATTTTGCCCCTGTCAACTGGTGTCCCTCATGCGTAACGGTTTTAGCAAATGAGCAGGTCATAGATGGGGAATGTGAGAGGTGTGACACCACCGTGACTCATAGGGATATGAACCAGTGGTTCTTCCGCATCACGGCCTACGCTGAGGAATTATTGGATCAATCCAAAATGGACTGGCCAGACCGCATAAACACGATGCAAACAAATTGGATTGGAAAAAGTGAAGGTGTGGAATTCGGTTTTGATATCTCGGAATACGGTCTGGACTCAAAAACTTTAGTCACTTTCACTACCCGAATTGATACTGTTTACGGTGTCACCTTTGTGGTGTTGGCACCAGAACACCCATTGGTAGGGGCTTTAACTGCCCCGGAGCAAGAGGATTCTGTAAAGACCTATATAAATGATGCGAGAAAAGCCACGGAAGTGGAACGACTAGCAATCGATAGGGAAAAAACAGGAGTATTTTTGGGAACCTACTGTGTCAATCCTCTTACTCTGGACCAAATACCGATACTAATCGGCGACTATGTCCTAAACACATACGGGACTGGTATTGTAATGGGAGTTCCCGCGCACGATACGAGAGATTTTAAATTTGCCCAAAAATATGACCTACCAATTAAAGTGGTTGTCGCCCCTCCCGAATGGGATGGCAAAGAATTAGATGAGGCCTACGTAGCGGCAGGGACTCAAGTAAATTCACTGGAATTTAACGGTTTGGACAGTAACGAAGGCCGGCTGAGGATAGCAGATCATATTGAGAGTAGTAACTTCGGTACTAAAACTGTTAACTATAGGATGAGAGACTGGCTCATTTCAAGACAAAGATATTGGGGCACACCAATACCCATAATTTACTGTAGTGATTGTGGTGTCGTCCCTGTCAAAGAACAGGATCTTCCTGTGTTACTCCCGGAAGATGCAGAATTTCTACCAACAGGTGAGTCACCCTTGGCTCTACATACCGAATTCGTTAATGCTGAGTGTCCTGATTGTGGTAAACCTGGCAAAAGAGAAACGGACACGATGGACACCTTTGTGGACTCATCATGGTATTTTCTTAGATACGTCAGCCCCAAGCATTCGGACGCCGCATTTGATGAAGAATCGGCTCAACTCTGGAACCCGGTTGATCAATACACCGGTGGAGTTGAACATGCAGTAATGCACTTGCTATATTCAAGGTTCTTCGTCAAGGCTGCACGCGACCTTGGTTTAATCAAATACGATGAACCCTTCAAAAGATTGTTCAACCAGGGAACAATAATTTACAAAGGGGCCAAAATGAGCAAATCTCGTGGGAATGTGATCGCCCCGGATGATTATGTCTCTGTAGTTGGGGCGGATACAGTTAGAACTTATCTAATGTTCATTGGACCCTGGGAGCAAGGTGGAGAATGGAATGATTCAGGGATAAATGGAGCCGCTCGTTGGCTCAATAAAGTCTGGGACATATCCAATTTAGATCCCGATATTTTTACACAAAATTCAAATCCTGCCGCAGAAAGAGAACTAAACAGGCTTTTACATAAAACTATTATGAGGGTGGGGGAGGATATAGAAAGATTCAAATATAATACTGCAATATCCGCTCTCATGGAATTTACAAATTCTCTGGCTGAAAGCCATATACCAGAGAAGATTCGCTATGATGAGTGGCTGCGCCTTACTCGTGCCCTTTACTTAATGATGGCACCGATTGTCCCTCATTTATCCGAGGAATTGTGGGAAATCTCAGGTATGGATTTCAGCATCCATACCCAACCATGGCCAGTATATGATGAATTTCTCGCCCAAGACGAGGAAATCACGTTGGTAGTACAAATCAATGGAAAGGTTAGAGCGAAAATATCTGCTGCTGCAAACATAACTGAATCGGATGCTAATCAACTTGCTTTGAAAAATGAAAGTATCGCGAAACATATAGCAGGATTAGAGATACGAAAGACAATTTATGTTCCAGGAAAATTACTAAACATTGTAGCCAGTTAATTCAAAAACTAAAAAAGTGGAGCAACCCATGAAAATATCTATAGCAGTATTACCCGGAGATGGAATTGGACCTGATGTAATTGCTGAATCGATAAAAGTTTTGGAATCAATAGGCAGTCGGTTCGGCCACGATTTTCAAATTAAATCAGGGCGGGTAGGGGGAAATGCTATTGATGATTACGGAACACCACTGCCTCAGGAAACAATCGACACTTGCAGTGAGGCAGATGCAATTTTATTCGGCGCCGTGGGTGGCCCTAAATGGGATGATCCAAATTTTGATGTACGCCCAGAAGATGGCATATTGGCTATTCGGAAATCCTTAGGTTTATTTGCTAATTTGAGACCAGTTAAAGTTTATCCTTCCTTGATAAATTCAAGTCCCCTGAAACCCGAAATTTTGGAAGGGGTGGATATGATGGTCCTGAGAGAATTAACTGGTGGATTATATTTCGGAAAACCTAAAAAACGATGGAGCACGTCGAGGGGAAGAAGGGGAATAGATACTCTTAAATATACCGAAGCCGAGATCGTAAGAATTTTAAAAGTAGGGTTTGAGTTGGCTATGCAGCGCCGTAAAAAACTAACCTCTGTAGACAAGCAAAATGTTCTTGAATCATCAAGGCTCTGGAGAGAGATAGCGGTGGAGGTGGGAAAGGGGTACCCAGAGGTCGAGTTGGACCATATTTTGGTCGATAACGCAGCGATGCAATTAATTAGAAACCCCTCGGACTTTGACGTTATTGTTTCAGAAAACACCTTTGGAGACATTTTGAGTGATGAGGCATCGGTTTTATCTGGTTCTATGGGGATGTTACCGTCAGCCAGTCTATCTAATCTCCCAGGCATTTCTGGTACAAGTAGCAAGGTCGGCCTGTATGAACCAATACACGGTACGGCACCTGACATAGCCGGAAAAGGAATCGCCAATCCGATCGGCTCAATACTCAGTACTGCAATGATGCTTAGACTATCATTTGGATTGCATGAAGAAGCAGATGCAATTGAGAAATCTATTGATGTCGCCCTTTCAGAAGGCTATAGAACCGCCGACATTTCTAATGATGGAGAGAACCAAATAAGCACAATGGTTATGGGAGACGTTATATCAGGAGCTATTTAGAAAATGCCATGGGACTAAAATGGCAAACCAGATGTTATTTTGTAACTATCTGCCAAAGACTTAAGATTTTCCCACGTAGACTCTTCAACAAAAATGCCTTCTTTTTTTTGTCTGACTTCGTTTCTATGCTCTAGTTCACCAGGATACAAAATTTCTTTGAACCCAGGTGCCGTTTCTGAACTTTTTAGGTAGGAAGCAAATTCAGTAACCTCTTCTTTAAAATCATTCAAATCCCTAAAAGCTGACACATTGAAAACTGATATGAAACAACCGTCATTATGTCTCCCGGAAGGATCATGTCCGAATCCCAACCCAGTTAATATTCCTGAAAAAATTTCTACAATTGACGACAAACCATAACCCTTGTGGCCCTGATCTCCTCCTAATGGCAAGATAGCCCCTCCATTCTTCAACTCGTTTGGGTCCGTAGTATCGCTCCCATCTTCCTTTACAAGCCAGCCGATTGGAATAGAATCTCCTCTAGCTTGAGCTAAATTTATTTTCCCAGCCGCCACCGCGCTAGTGGCCATATCCAAAAAAAAGGATCCTTCCAAATGACTTGGCATAGCGATAGAAATCGGATTCGTACCTAACCGTTTCTCTCGGCCACCAAAGGGAACTACCGCTTTTGCCGAACGGCCAGAGTCAGCTGTGATCATGGCAATCATGCCGGCTTCGGCCGCTATCAGAGGGTAGGCTGCAAGACGGCCAATGTGACTTTGTCGATACACAGTAGCAGCTGCTATATTCTGAGATTTTGCCTTCTCAATAGTTTGCTTCATTAATCGTTCAGTGACAACATATCCAAATCCCCAATGCCCATCTACTACCGTCGTAGTAGGTGTATCTTTCACAACCTCATATTCTGCCCCTGGAACTATGTGGCCTCTATTAACCCTGTCAATATAACTGGGTATCTGAATTATTCCGTGTGAATCATGTCCTGCCAAGTTGGCAGCAATAGACAAACGTGATACCACTTTGGCTTCATCTTCTGAAACACCTGCTCCGATAAGTAGACCTACAGCAATCTTTTCTAAATCATCAGGCATAATTGAAGGCATATTTCTCCTCAGTATTTAAGAAATCCATTCTTTTGACCTTTCCACCGCCTTAGCCCAGAAAGTTAATTTCTGGCTTCTTTCCTCATTAGTCATAAGAGGAGTATATACTCTCTGTGAATCCCATATTAAAGATATCTCCGATTTGGAGTTCCAGAATCCCGACCCTATACCAGCCACAAATGCTGCTCCAAGCACAGTAGTCTCTTGAACGCTTGACCTATTCACCCTGAGGTTACTAATGTCCGCTTGCATCTGCATTAGGAGTTCATTCCCAGTGGCACCACCATCCACCTTAAGTTCAGATATTTCACAATCAGAATCCTGTTGCATTATTTTCAAAACTTCTTCGCATTGGTAGCTAATAGCCTCCAGGACTGCTCTGGCTATATGGCCTTTATTCGTCCCTCTCGTCATACCAACGATAGTGCCTCTAGCATTCATATCCCAATGGGGAGCTCCCAAACCAGTAAATGCAGGAACTAAATATATACCTCCGTTACCTTGGACAGAATGAGCAAGCACCTCTACTTCTGCAGAAGATTCAATGAGTTCCAATTCATCTCTCAACCATTGAACGGTCGCTCCAGCTGAAAAAACACTACCCTCCAAGGCATACTCAACTTCACCTTTAACCTTCCAAGCCAATGTAGACAGCAAACCTCTATCAGAAATTTTGATGTCTTTGCCGGTATTCATCAATAAAAAGGCCCCTGTACCATAAGTACATTTGGTTGAACCAACGGAAAAACAAGCCTGGCCAAACATAGAGGCATGCTGGTCACCGAGGACCCCTGAAATAGGTAAATTGAATTCCCTGAATATATCGGTCTCACATAATCCGAATTGGCCGTCTGAATCGCAGATTTCAGGTAATAATTCGATAGGTATATCAAAAATATCCAAAATTTGTTTTGACCAACCAAGGGTTTCTAAATCAAAGAGCATTGTGCGCGACGCATTTGTCACATCGGTTACATGACTTTTACCCCTCGTCATATTCCAGATTATCCATGTATCAATAGTCCCAAAAGCTAAGTCTCCGTCTTTTGCCTTGGTATATGCCCCTGGCACAGAGTCTAATATCCATTTTATTTTGGTTGCCGAAAAATATGGATCTATTGATAATCCTGTTGCCTTGGTTATCGTTTCAGCCTCATAAGTACCAATCAGTTTCTGGCATATTTCGCTTGTTCTTCTACATTGCCATACAATCGCTTTGTGTATTGGTGTGCCTGTTTTTCTATCCCATATCAAAGTAGTTTCTCTTTGGTTTGTAATACCAATGGAAATTATGCTATTCAAGGATACTTCAGCCACCTTCATAACCTCACGTATGCAGAAAAACACACTTTCTATTATTTCTTGGGGGTCATGTTCTACCCATCCCGGATTTGGGTAAAATTGGGTTATCTCTTTATAGCTGGTTGCATATAATCCTCCACGAGAATTCACCAAGGCTACTGTCGTACCAGTGGTCCCTTGATCGATTGCAAGAATATATTTTTCTGTCATATGCATCACTCCGTCCTAAAGTTGAAAATTTAGGTGGAACCATATGGTATGGTGAAGCCGGAGTATGTCAACTTTTTTCTACCAGCAGTGAATAGGAGGTTTCATGAACGAACGATCTATAACGATAAATGCCGGTAATCTTTCGCTTGATGGGACCTTGAATGAATCAGACATGGCGGAACAAATCTGGAATTCCTTACCATTACAAGGAACCGCAAACATATGGGGAGATGAAATATACTTTGCCATTCCTGTCAGTACTACAGAGCATTTAGGGGCCTCAGATTTAGTGTCATCAGGAGATCTTGCATTTTGGCCTCCAGGCAATGCTTTTTGTATATTCTTTGGACGGACTCCTGCAAGTACCGATGATCAACCACGAGCTGCTAGTGCAGTGAATGTATTTGGTCATATCAGCGGTGACGAGAAGCTATTCAGAGGGGTGAAAGGCGGAACAGACATCAGTATTGTGGCTAAAGGATAATCGGATATTCAAATGAGTTACACAAAGCTACTTCGAGAAGAAGCGGATCACCTTTGGGAAAAGGAATACATGCACCCCTTTGTACAAGGAATAGGAGATGGCACTCTCACTCTTGAGAAATTTCAACACTATATGAAACAAGATTATTTATTTCTCATTGAATATTCTAAAGTCATTTCTCTTGCCATTGCAAAATCAAAAAACCTTGACGACATGGGTTGGTTTGCCACACTACTTAATGAAACCTTGAATACTGAAATGGCTCTTCATGTCAGTTTTTGCCAAGATTTCGGTATCCCGGTAGAAGACCTTTTAGTGACCAAAATGTCGCCGACCACCCACGCATACACAAGACATCTTTTGGAGGTAGGATATTCGGGATCAACACCTGAGATAGCCACTGCTATATTGCCATGTTCATGGGGTTATTCGGAAATTGGGAAACGTTTATTTGAAAAAGGGGTCCCACAGAATAATCCTCTATATTCAAGATGGATCCAAATGTACAACTCTGATGAATTTGAGGAATTGGCCTTGTGGGTCCGTAATTTTATTGACCGAGAAGCAATAACCATGACTACAGCTAACCAAGAAACCCTAAAAGATATTTTCTTCACTAGTACTCGATACGAATATAATTTCTGGAATTCTGCCTACGCTTTAGAGACTTGGTGAAGATACGTAACTAACCCTATATTACTATAAATGATAATATTTCTATAATTTATCATCGTATGGTATACTTATGCCTATAAATTTATGTAATCATTAAAGAACAGCAGAGGCGGTTACTGTGGCCAAGATAGATTCGATAGATGTAGCTGAACCCGTAAATGAAAAAACATGCTTTCACCATTGGATGATCGGTGATCCCGACGGGCCTACTAGTTCAGGTAAATGCAAACTTTGTGGTACTCAAAGGGACTTCATGAATTATTTTGAAGGTTCATCTTGGGGCTCTGATATTTCCTTAGACCAGTTAGGAAAATCTACTGGTGCCACCAGAGAAGCATCTTATGTCAGTGTAACCCCGACCATTAAAGATGAGGAAGAATAACTAACGAAATAGATCGTTCTCCTTTGGTCTCAGTAGGGACTCAGGCTCCGCGCTTTCTGGCTTGAACTCTACTCCTCTAAACAAAACCGCTGGAATGTTTAAGGACTTTCCAGTTACTAATTCAGAGGCTGCGGCTAACTCATCGGCAACTGCTATCGTGGTTACTTTAAGTACCTTACCAACTGCATCCACAGTATCTTTGTAATTTATATAAGGGCTCATTCCTGCGCAGCCAATGGCAAAATTTACGTGCCCATCCCTCCAAGGACGGCCAAATGTGTCTGAAATTATGACACCGATGGAGTCTATACCTGATAAATTTTTCAGACTTTTGAGAATTTGCTTTGCGGAAACATTGGAGTCTCTAGGTAAAAGGGCAATTTTAGTATCTCCTTCTATGTTAGAAGAATCAATGCCTGCGTTGGCACAAATGAAACCATGGATACTCTCAGTTATCAATACTCCCCTTTCAAAGTCTGTTCTTATGATTTCTGATGATTGCTCCAAAATCATTTGAACCAACCTTGGGTCTTTTCCAAGTTTATCAGCCAACTCCAAGGCTTCAGGGGTAGGAATGACATTTAGTAGGTCACGAACCATTCCTTCAACTTTGGAAATGATTTTCTGCGTAATGACTATCACATCACCGGATTTCATCCCTCCAGCCGAGGAGAGGGCAGATTCATAAATCAACTTTGGCAAATCATGTGAAGTATCGAATTCAGGAAGACCCTCTAGACCTATAATTTCTATATTTCCCATTAGTTAATATCCCCTAAATTCTTAATGTTATACTCCCGAAAGCATTATGATGTTAATTTCCAATATTCTCGTAAGTGGGAGGTTTTTGCTTTGCTTTATCTGAGAAGTTTACTATTTGTCCCTGGAAACCAGACAAACATGTTAAACAAGGCCGCCTCATTTTCTCCTGATGCTTTCGTTCCAGATATGGAAGATTCTGTAGCATGGGACGATAAATCACAAGCGCGAGAAATCGTCTCAGCCAATCTAGGGATGCTAGCAAATACGGGTAAACACGTTATTCCTAGAATAAATTCGTTGGATACAGGCCTTTGCGAAACTGATTTAGAGGCTATAGTCGGGCCACACATATATGGCGTGTCTGTCGGCAAAATCAACACGCCCGCTGATGTGGTAGTAATCTCAGAAACTATTGCTCGATTGGAAACTGAGCACAATATAACGAAAGGATCTATCAAGCTAGTGCTCTGGATAGAGACGGCAGTAGGCATTTTGAACGCCCATCAAATATTATCTTCTGATGACCGTATAGTAGCCGCCGCATTTGGAGCAGAAGATTTCACCAACGATATGGGAATTGAACGAAATGAAGACGACCGTGAAATACTTTTCCCGCGAAGTCAGGTAGCTATAGCCGCTAGGGCCGCTGGCGTTTTGGCCTTAGACACCCCATTTTTCGGCTTTAGAGATCCAGATAGTTTGAAATTGAATTCCGAACAATCTAAATCCATCGGCTTTAAAGGAAAATTCGCAATACATCCATTGCAGGTAGAAATAATTAACCAGTGTTTCTCACCATCCAAGAACGAAATATCGCATGCCATGGAAGTTATTAAAGTCTTCGAGGAAGCAGCAGCAAGTGGCAGAGGTTCGACTTCTTTGAACGGTCAAGTGGTGGACGTGCCTGTGGTTAAAAGGGCGGAATCTCTACTTAACCTAGCTAGGCAAATGGATCTTGTTTCTTGATGAAAAATCAAGATCAAATCATACTAAAAGGTATGATATTTTACGGATATCATGGTGTAAATCCTGAAGAACGTTTGATAGGGCAAAAATTTGTTGTTGATGTAACAGTCGAATGTTCCTTATTGCAACCGTCTTTATCAGACATGGTTTGCGACACAGTCAGTTACTCTGATTTATTCAAAACTGTAAAATCCATTGTGGAAGGACCACCTCACAATCTCCTAGAAAGTGTTGCGAAAAACATTTCAGACTCAATAATTCTCGGCTATGATATTGAATCAATATCTGTGACAATTAAAAAACCAGACGTACCAATAAATGGAGCAAATCTAGATTACGCAGGGGTTACCCTAACCCGTACCAAAGGTAAATAAAATTCATTTAAGAAGGTTTAATAGTGCCAGCAAATCTACCAGAAACATTAGGTGCATTAGTAGAATCGGGTTACAAATCCCGTTCAGTCAAAGAAGAAATTAGAACCAATTTAGTTCAAAGAATTAGCGGAGGCTTGGAAGTATTTCCTGGGATAGTTGGTTTTGACCAATCCGTTATCCCACAGATACAAAACGCCATTCTTGCTGGTCAGGATATTATTCTGTTAGGTGAACGAGGTCAGGCCAAATCAAGAATAATCCGCCTTATGGTGGATTTGCTGGATGAGCACATCCCCTTTATCAAGGGCTCTGAAATAAATGACGATCCTCTCCATCCTATAAGCCAATACGGTATTGAAATTCTTGCCGAAGACAAAAATGATACGAAATTAGGTTGGCTTTCCAGAGATGACCGCTATTCGGAAAAGCTTGCCACCCCGGATGTTTCAGTGGCAGATTTAATAGGGGAGATTGATCCTATTAAAGTAGCTGAAGGGCGATATTTATCAGATGCATTAGCAATTCATTATGGAATGATACCTCGGACAAATAGAGGCTTATTCTGTATAAATGAACTTCCAGATCTTACGGAAAGGATACAGGTTAGCTTATTCAATTTAATGCAAGAGCGAGATATACAGATCAAAGGTCACCAGGTGAGATTGCCTTTAGATATGATAATAGTAGCCACTGCCAACCCCGAAGATTACACAAACAGAGGCCGCATTATTACCCCGCTCAAGGACAGGTACGGAGCCCAAATCCGAACCCACTATCCAGCTGAAGTTTCACAGGAAATGGCAATAGTAAAGCAAGAATATAAGAAGTTCTCTGATTCCGACCAATTAGTTAAAACTCCTGAGTTCATGAAGGACATTATCGGTGAAATAACACATTTAGCCCGTAGGAGTCCAGAAATAAACCAAAGATCTGGGGTAAGCCTAAGAGTTTCGATTTCTAATTTCGAAACAATGATCGGACAAGCCTTTAGAAGAAGTCTAGCTACCCACTCAGTATCCTCACCTAGAATTAGTGACCTCTCATACTTAATAGCATCGACTATCGGCAAAGTGGAATTAGAGACTGTGGAGGAGGGTTTGGAAACAAAAATTATTGGCGATATTGTCGATAGAGCGATTTCAAACGTCTTCGCTAAATACACAGACCCAGATGAGTTTGACTTCTTGTTGGCGAAATTTGAGGAAGGATTAACAGTGCTATCTGGCAGTTCAATATCAGACGATGAATATTTAGAAACAATTAAAGACTGTGGAATATTGGAAGATAAATTGATTTCGCTGTGTAATCCGATGGCAGACAGCAGCGCTATAATTTCTGCACTTGAGTTCATTTTAGAAGGACTATATCTCGGTAGCAAGTTAAGCAAAGACTCACACAACAGCACAGTGAAGTATTCAATATAAGTTATCCGACATATTTTACAAACCAATTTAAATTTCTTGATTTATAATTTGATGGTCTGGAGTAATAATGGCCCAGAATAACGATTCATTAAACATGTCCAGAGCATATAGCCCCGCGGATACTGAGAGCAGGATCTACAAATTCTGGGAGGATTCAGGGTACTTCAAACCAGATACCAGCTCCAATAAGCCACCTTTTGTCATGATAATGCCTCCCCCTAACGTAACTGGTGAACTTCATATGGGTCATGCACTAACAGTTGCAATTGAAGACATGATAGTACGCTGGCATCGAATGAAGGGAGAACCAACTTTATATTTGCCAGGTACAGATCATGCTGGTATAGCCACTCAAGTAGTTGTTGAACGATTACTAGCAACGGAAGGACTTAATCGATACCAACTTGGTAGAGAAAAATTTGAGGCTCGGGTATGGGACTGGGTTGAAACATATGGGACCCGAATCTATGAGCAACTTCGTAGGCTCGGAACTTCATGTGATTGGTCTCGGAGCAAATTTACACTTGATGAAATACCTAGAGCCGCAGTTCGGAAAACATTCGTGGATCTTTATGAGAAGGGATTGATTTATAGGGGAGAACGAATAGCTAATTGGTGCCCAAGGTGCTCAACTGCCTTATCTGACTTAGAAGTCAAGTATAAGGAAGTCAACGGAAATTTATATCAGCTACGATATCCTTTTTCAGACGGATCAGGATTTCTCGTGGTAGCTACCACGAGACCTGAGACAATGCTGGGAGACACCGCCGTTGCAGTCAATCCAGAAGACGAAAGGTTCAAAAGATATATAGGAAAAGAAATAAAATTACCCGTGGCTGATCGGACGATCCCCATAGTAGCTGATGAAGCTGTAGAGATGGAGTTTGGTACGGGAGCCTTGAAAGTCACTCCAGCACACGATCCGGTCGACTTTGAGATAGGTCTCAGAAATGACCTTCCCGTAATAACTGTTATCGGAAATGATGGGAAAATGAATTCTGCAGCAGGGGAATTTCAGAACCTAGATAGATTTGACTGTAGAAAACTGATTGTAGATCAGTTAACGGCCCAAGGGTTATTAATTGAAACGGAGTCAATCCAACACTCTATCGGCCATTGCGATAGGTGTGATGAAATAATCGAACCCTTGATATCAAAGCAATGGTATATATCAATGGAATCTTTGGCAGCACCTGCAATCAAAGCGGTAAAAGACAACCAAATACGGATCATTCCGGAAAGGTTCACAAACGTATATTTTAACTGGATGGAAAATATTCGAGATTGGCCGGTAAGTAGGCAGTTATGGTGGGGCCACCAAATACCTGTGTGGTATTGCGAAGATTGTTTGTCCGAAACAGTCACCCAGAAGGATCCACAAACCTGTAAATCCTGCGGATCATCAAAGTTACAACAAGACCAAGACGTACTCGATACCTGGTTTAGTTCTGGATTATGGACACATTCGACACTCGGATGGCCTGATGACACCGAAGATTTAAAATCTTTCTATCCCGGTTCGGTGATGGAGACAGGATATGATATTTTGTTTTTCTGGGTGGCAAGGATGATTATGTTAGGAATATCCAATATGGGCCAAATTCCATTCCACACGGTTTACCTTCACGGTCTTGTTCTTGACACCGAAGGCGTGAAAATGAGTAAAACCAAAGGTAATGTGCTCAACCCCCTTGATCTTATCGACGAATATGGAGCGGACGCGGTGAGGTTTGCATTGACGACAGGGACATCTGCCGGAAATAACCTAAGAATGAATGAGCAGAAACTTGAATCAAGCCGTAATTTCGCCAATAAACTATGGAACGCCTCCAGATTTGTTATTTCAAATATCAACAAAAGAGAAGACTCTATCAAAATTATCAAACCCGAAAACATCTCAAATCGTCACGATAAATGGATACTCTCACGACTTGACCAGCTAACTACCAATGTCAACAGGCTGATGGGGGATTTTCAATTTGGTGAAGCTCAGACACACATTCACGACTTTCTATGGAATGAATATTGTGATTGGTACATTGAATTAACAAAGGACAGGTTGAGAACCCAAAATGTTGATTCCCCATTATCTATTTTGGCATACGTATTGGAGCAAACCCTTAGATTATTACACCCATTCTTGCCATTTGTTACAGAAGAAATTTGGGCTAATTTATGTAAATCACTGGATACACCAAAAGATTGGCCCGACTCTTTAATCACAGCAAATTATCCAGTTAATCCTGAAACAACAATAGATGAATCTACCATCATGGAAATGGGTAAATTGATCGATTTTATCCGTGCGATAAGAAATATGAAATCAGAATTGAACATTCAACAGAGACAAACAATAGAATGCAGAATCGCCTCTGAGGTGGAATCAAGCTTGGTGGAATCTGAAAAAGCCACCCTGGAAAACTTCGCTGGCCTTGCTATCTCAGAAATTAGCAATTCAACCTTACTTCAGATGAAAAACGGAGAAATTTCCATTGTTGAGAATCTGGGCACCGCTTATATCACGTTAGGAGAAAGTGTGGATTTAAGCCACGAATTGGAACGCTTACGGACGGAACGGGATGAACTATCTAAATACATCTCCTCTTTGAATGCACGTTTGTCCAATCAATCTTTCGTCGATAAAGCACCAGAAGAAGTTGTTGAAAAAGAAAAGGAAAGGCTAAAAAGGTCTAATGATCGAGAAACACGAATAAATGAAATTCTTCAGACTCTAAATTAGGTAATTGAAAACTTGATTTGGGCTTAAGTCGCCAACCCGCAGCATCGTTTGTATTTTTTACCACTTCCACATGGACATTGTTCATTTCTCCCTACTTTTGCCGCCACAGGACGTTTGGGAGTTTTTTGCGAATCATTAGTTTTGAAAACTGACTTATTCTGATTGACTATTTTGGGATTCGAACGGGGTTGAATACCTGATTCAGCGTCTATTGGAGTTCCTGTTTTGAATATGGTGTGAACAACATCATCTATTATTTTGGACTGTAAATTTTGGAACAGCTCATGACCTTCTTTCTTATACATAACTAACGGGTCTCGTTGCCCGACAGCCTGCAGGCTAATACCTTGACGAAGGTTCTCCATGGCGGTGAGGTGTTGTACCCAGTTTGCATCGATCGTCCTAAGCATTATGTATCTTTCAATGGATCGAGCGTTATCATCTCCAAGAACCGCTTCAAAACTATTGTATGTTTTTTCTATCTGTTCTCTTACCTGATCAGAATAATTTCTTTGTCCCGAATTGAAAACATATTCCGAATCGATCAAATCTCCAGGAAGAGAAATTATCCTTTGAACATCCGTTGTCAAACCTTGAATATCCCAGTTTTCTGTAGCAGAACTCGACATACCGTCGGCGATTATAGCCTCACATTCTTCTTCAATCATTCGTTGTATCTTAGGTCGTAGTTCTACACCGTCCAAAACAGCATTTCTTTGTTCATAAATGACATCTCTATGGGAGTTAACTACATCGTCATATTCCACTAAATGCTTCCGCATATCAAAATGAAACGATTCAACTTTAACTTGAGCACCTTCGATGGATCTGGAAATCATCTTATTTTCAATTGGGGTTTCATCATCCATCCCTGCCCAATCCATAATCGTCTGAATCCTATCTCCACCAAATCTTCTGACTAAGTCATCATCCAAGGCACAAAAAAATCTGGTCTCTCCCGGATCACCTTGTCGCCCAGATCTACCCCTCAACTGATTATCTATTCTTCGAGCTTCGTGCCTTTCTGTACCGATTATATAAAGCCCACCGACACTCAAGACGTGGGTGTGATCCTTCTCCCATCCGTCCACATCCTCTGAATCCTTATCCATTGCACCACCAAGAACTATATCGGTCCCACGGCCAGCCATATTTGTTGCAACTGTTACAGCCCCAGGACGGCCAGCCTGGGCAACAATCGTTGCCTCTCTATCATGTTGTTTCGCATTCAACACCTCGTGCTTAACGCCTTGTTTTTTCAGCATAGAACTTAGTACTTCCGACCTATCTATGTCAGTCGTGCCAACCAATACAGGTTGGCCTTTTTCGGATCTAGATTTGATTTCTTTTACTACAGCGCTATATTTGGCCGTTTGATCTTTGTATATCAAATCCCCGTGGTCAGTTCTCATGACCGGATTGTTAGTAGGGACACTAAGAACCTCCAACTTATAAATCTTCCAAAATTCCTCCGCCTCAGTCGCCGCAGTACCGGTCATTCCGGATAGTTTGGAATACAATCTAAAGTAGTTTTGAAGGGTAATCGTGGCATAAGTCACAGATTCCCTTTGAACAACAATATTTTCCTTCGCTTCGATGGCCTGATGAAGTCCATCGGAATACCTTCTACCTTCCATCAGACGCCCTGTAAATTCATCCACAATCACCACTTTCCCATCTTTCACCACGTATTCTCTATCTTTTTTGTAAATGACTTCGGCCCGCACAGCATTTTCTACAAAATGAGCCTGCCCGAAATTTTCAGTGTCGTACAGATTGTCTACTTTTAGAAATTTTTCGATCTTTGCTATCCCGTTTTGGCTTAAAGAGACCGATCGGTGCTTTTCTTCTACAGAATAATCTTCCTCTTCTCTCAGACTGGGAACGATCTTGGCATATTTGGAATATTCACTAGGATTTTGTTGAGATGGGCCACTTATTATCAAGGGTGTCCTAGCTTCATCAACTAGAATATTATCAACCTCATCTACTATCGCGAAGGCTCGTCCTCTTTGAACTCTTCTTTCGGCAATATCCACCATATTGTCCCGTAGGTAATCAAATCCAAAATCGTTATTTGTACCGTAAGTTATATCTGCCCCATAAGCCTCTTTTCGGGTAATCCCTTTTTCTTTAACAGTAGTTCCATCAAAATTATCAGGATGAAATAAGGAGGCATAATCATGCTGTAAAGCAGCGACGGAAACTCCCAATGAGTTGTAGATTGCTCCCATCCACTCTGCATCTCTTTTAGCCAAGTAATCATTCACTGTGACAACATGAACACCTTGCCCAGATAGTGAATTGAGAAAAGCCGGCAAGGTTGCCACCAAAGTTTTTCCTTCACCAGTCCTCATTTCGGCAATTTTACCTTGGTGCAAAACTATCCCGCCCAGTAGTTGCACGTCGAAATGTCTTTGACTCAAAGCCCTTTTGGCAGCCTCTCTTACCGCAGCGAATGCATCAGGTAGAAGGTCATCAAGCGACTTCCCTTCGCCAAAGGCACCCCTTAAGGTATTTGCTACGTCTTTCAATTCCTCAGGCGTCTTCGCCTCATACAGCGCTTCTAAAGCGTTTATTTGCTCCACCAAAGGCCTAAGTTTATCCAGGGCTTTTTCGTCAGAGCTACCCAGTATGTTTGTTATCGCTTTTAAAAAGGCCATTGTGTGTTGTTACCAGTCCCGTATTTCAAGAAGAATTATACGACTAGCACATTTATCAGTACCAGCGGTTATGATCCAAGGTTAATCAAGTCTAAGACTCAAACATTGCCCCAACTGAGAGGCCACCATGGATCCTGTGAATCGCCTCTCCCAGCATAGGAGCTATCGAAAGAACTGTTAATTTCGAGCCCTGTTTTTCATCTGGTACCGGTAATGTATCAGTCACCACAGTTTCAATGACGTCGCTGTTCTCCAATAAATTACTGGCCTCACCTGATAGTACTGGATGAGTTACGGCACAATAAATGTCCCGTGCCCCGTGTTTTTTTAAAGCCTGTGCTGTTGCTATAACAGTTCCGCCTGTACCTAACTCGTCATCAACGATCAGGGCAGTTTTATTTTCAACATCTCCAATCAAACTAACGACTTCAACTCGATCTTCATTGCCTATCCTATGCTTCTCCACCAATGACATACCAACATTCAAAAATCTTGCAGTGTCTTTAGTTCTTTTTACATCCCCCGCGTCAGTAGCAGAAGCCACCTCGATCCTCATGTCGTTGCTCTTAAAGTACCCAGCTAGCATTTGTACAGCGGATAACTCGTCAACTGGTATATTGAAGAAACCCTGTATCTGACCGGCGTGAAGGTCGACCGTCAAAACCCTATCCGCTCCAGCAACGGTAAGTAAGTTTGCAACCAGACGAGCCGTTATTGGTACCCTAGGTTGATCTTTCTTATCGCTACGTCCATAGGAATAGTGTGGTATAACAGCCGTTATTCGACCAGCAGACGCTCTTTTCGCAGCATCAATCATAACCAAAAGTTCCATTATATGGTCATTAACTGGTCTACAAAAAGTCTGCAACAAGAAGACATCCTTTTCTCTGATATTTTCTTTAAAACTCACGAATGTGTTGTCATTACTGAATTTAAAAACGTCACATTCACCTAAAGGAATACGTAAATATTCACATATATCAGCTGCAAGTTTCCGATGGGAATTACCAGAAAAAATTCTTAAATCTTCAAAAGAGGGCATATTACAATCATCTACATAGTATTTTGGTATGGATAACAACCTATTTTGGTTGTGTTCAACCGGTCAAGCGAGGCGAATTATAGCACAGTAAAATACACCCAATCGCACATGTTCACTAACTAGTATTGCTTATTATGCCAAGGTAACTGATACTTTTCTTTCCTATTGTTAGGACGTTAATCAGGACAAAAAGAATGCCAAGACAATTACCATTAAAACCTCAGTTGAGAGATTTATCACCTCAGTGGATCCAAAGGCAAGACGGAGTATTTCTGCATCTAGAAGACGACCTAGGATTGGCTAAGACTGCAGTCCAAATACCACAAAATCTAACTCCGATACTTCTGCTATGTGACGGTACGAGAACGCTCTCGTCTATTAATGGAGGGTTATTACTGCAAGGTATCTCAATAGGTGAAGAAAGAATTTCTAACCTTATTCAGCAGTTAGATGATGCTTTGCTATTAGAAAACGGTAAGTTCGCCGGAGAAAAAGACAAGGCTATTCATAAATATAGAAATTCCAAACATCGCCCAATGTCCTTCGCCGGAACAATATATCCGGCTATAACTTCTGATCTGGACCTTTTTATTGAAGAGAGCAAGTCCAAATTTGGGCCGTCTGGCCAATCCAACCAATATGACGGGACCCTGCAAGGAGTGCTATCTCCACATATTGATTTCGCCCGAGGTTATGCTACTTACGCGAAATTGTGGAGGGAGAGTGAACAGGATCTGGACGGCATTGAACAGGTGGTCATTTTAGGTACGGATCACAGCGGGGGGTTAGGCTCCATAACCCCAACTATGCAAAATTACCAAACTCCATACTCAGAGCTAGAAACAGACCTAGAGGGGGTAAGGTTGATAGAGGCGGCTATTGTAGGAAAAGATCCTTACAATGAGGAACTGCATCACATTAAAGAACATTCCATAGAACTAGCCCTGACATGGCTTCATAATTCCATGGGAGGCAAACAGTTCAAATTGTTGCCTATATTATGTGGTTCCTTTCAGAAGTTTATTATTGACAAACAACAACCTGACAGCGATGAAACAATTAAAAATATAATTGATTCTCTCTTTGAATATCGCAAAAGAGCGCGAACTTTAGTGATAGCGGCAGGAGACCTAGCACACGTTGGGCCGGAGTTTGGCGATGCCACCTCAATGGATGAATTATCTCTTGGAGATCTAGCCTCAAAAGACCATATTTCTTTAGCAAATATTGAAAAAGGAGACCCTGACAGTTTTTTTCAAGCCAGTGCGGAAGAAGGAGATGTAAGAAAAATTTGTGGCCTTACTCCCATATACCTAATGGGGAAAGTTTTGAGTGACTGTAAGGGATACAGTGTCGGATATGATCAATGTCCAGCAGATCAAAATAGAACCTCTGTTGTGTCTATTGCAGGCACTTTGTTATTCGGGCACTGAGGCAAAGTAGATATGAAAAGGGTAGGGTTTTTACTAAAAGTACGAGAAAAATATATCGAAGAATACAAGACCCACCACCAAAATGTCTGGGAGGAAATGAAGAGCGCATTGGTCAGACATGGATGGAATAACTATTCCTTATTCATTAGACCGGATGGGCTTTTATTTGGTTATTTTGAAGCAAATGAATCTTTCTCAGATTCCCTGACGGGAATGTCTAAGGAGCAAATTAACACAGAATGGCAAGAACTAATGTCGCCATATTTTGAAATTCTTGAAGGCTCGGACCCTGACCAGTCTATCGTGGAGCTTGAGGAAGTTTTTCATCTCGATTAAGGAGTAAAAACATAAGATGAGACTAAAGTCGAAAAAAGTCATCGTTACTGGAGGAGCTTCAGGAATAGGAAGGGCGATATGTACTGTCTTCGCAGCAGAAGGCGCATCGGTAGTGATAGCCGACATCGATGAACCCGGCTCTATGGAAACTTTATCTCTGATACAGTCAGCAGGAGGACATGCTGCAGCTATTACCACAGACGTATCATCAGAAGAAAGCGTAGCTAAAATGATATCGGCCTCGGAATCATTCCTAGGTGGGATTGATATACTCGTAAACGATGCTGCTGCATTTGTATTTGGCAAATTGGAAGATGTTAGCCGTAAAGATTGGGAAGTGGTGTTTGGTGTCAATGTGATTGGAGCCTCAAATACTGTAAAGCACTCCCTTCCATTTCTAAAAAAATCTGCGTCCCCAAACATCGTTAATATTGCGTCTGTCAGTGGTTTTATAGCTCAGCCGGCATTTGTGCCTTACAACGCTTCAAAAGGAGCCTTACTACAGCTGACCAAATGTATGGCGATGGACCTTTCAGAATTCAAGATAAGGGTTAACAGTGTTTGTCCCGGGGCCATCTATACCCCTGCTACTGAACGGCATATAGCCTTCGAAAATGCAGACAGGGATGAATTCTTAAAAAAGGCAGGCGAAGGAAGCTTCCTTAAGAGAGTTGGCCGACCAGAGGAGGTTGCATATGCAGCGCTATTCCTTGCGTCAGATGAAGCATCTTTCATCACCGGCACCCAGCTCGTCGTGGACGGAGGGGCCACAGTATGAGTTCGACTGGATTTGAATTCGTAGATGCTCACGTGCATTTTTACGATATGAAACATCCCACACTACGTTATGGGCATTGGCAACCAGATGAAGACCATCCCTTTTTGGGATCGCAAACCCGTATATTGGGCTCCAAAAATTATCTAGCCGAAAACTTTCTGGAAGATTCTCAACTGCACGGGGTGACTAAAGCGGTACATGTGCAAGCCGCTATAGGTTCTAAAGATCCCGTCGAAGAAACTAAATGGTTGCAAGAAGTTTATCAAAACACAGGGTTCCCAAACGCCATAGTTGGACATGTAAACCTAAGAGGTAGTGAAGCAGGCCATGTAATAGAACGTCATCTAAACCACAATAATTTCAAAGGTGTCAGAGATTTCTCATACGGGGAATACTTAGTGAGCAAGCAATTCAGGAGAGGATTCGCACTACTTGAACAGTACAGCCTTGTTTCAAGTATAGCGGCTCAGTGGCAGGATATGGAAAAACTCGCTGATTTAGCCCAAAGCTATCCTAATACCACCATAGTACTTGATCATGCCGGGTTTCCTTCGAAACGAGGTATTGAATATTTCACCAATTGGAAAGTCGGAATGGAAAAGGTTTCAAATTTTGACAATATTTTTTGCAAAATATCAGGCCTCGGTATGGGAGACAATAACTGGACTACAGAGTCTATTAGACCGTATGTTGAGACATGCATCGAACTTTTCGGATCAACCCGATCTTTATTCGCCACGAATTGGCCTATAGACAGCCTATGGAGTGAATATGGTGACGTGGTTAAGGCCTATCGTGAAATAACTAGTAACTACTCAGAAACGGAAATTGGAAGATTGTTTTCAAAAAATGCAGAGGAGATATACCAACTGTAGCGCAACCGCTCTGTCAGTACGCGGAGGTCGGTGCACAATAAATTTTTATCATGGCAGCCCAACCGACAACAGGTATTAGCCATAAAAACAACAACCACCATCTTTTATTTTGATCATGGAGGCGCCGTACACTTATTGAGAAAGTGGGACATAGCATCACACACCAAAAGATCGCAGTCAGAGGATAAAAAGGTAGGAAACTAAATAAAACTGCGTCGATGATGATTAAGGGCAAGCTGCAAATCATTTCAAATAAGAGGAAGAACCATATTTCACCTCTGGTAGACCGGCCTTCAAAATCTGACCATCTCCTAAAGCCCAAATTTATTGCAAGTGAGAATGTCAAATTTCTTTGTCCCTATAGGATTTTAAATCCATCATAGCTATTTTTTGCTACCTCATCACAGTACTCTCGGTAAGGTGGAATGCCCCCAGCATACGGCATGAATATTCGTTTCTTGCCAGGTATATTGGCTCCGACGTACCATGAATTGCAAGTGTATCGCAAAGTATTCCCGGCAATTTCCTCCACGTGATTCGTCCAATATTCTTCAGCAGGTAACTCTGCCTCTATTTCCGAGTAGCCACCTTGTTCCATATAATTTATGCAGTCTCTTATCCATTCCACATGTTGTTCAATTGCAGTCATCATGTTGGAGAGTACAGAAGGGCTACCTGGACCCGTTATAGTAAACATATTTGGAAATCCTGACATACTTAATCCAAGATAACTTTTTGGCCCTTCCGACCATATTTCTTTAAGATTGCGTCCATTTTTTCCAGTTATATTCATACCTAATAGAGCTCCAGTCATGGCATCAAACCCGATAGCGAAAATAACGATGTCGAATTCATAAATCCGATTTTTTGTTTGTATCCCTTGTTTCACTAAACCTTGGATTGGGTCAGAATTGACATCAAGGAGAGTTACGTTACTGCGGTTATAAGTTTCATAATAATCAGTATCGGCACACAGACGTTTACAACCAATAGTATTAGTCGGGGCAAGTAGTTCTGCTGTTTCTGAATTTTAAACTGTTTCCGGTATTTTCTTTCTAACAAATTCAGCTGCCGTGAAATTAGCCTCATCGCTGGTCCCAATATCAGAATAGGCAGCCGTAAAACCCGTGCCTCCTTCATCCCATCTCTTCTGATATTCCTGGGTTCTAGCTATTTCCGAAACTGATAGAGCTGAATCGAACCCAGCCTTGAAAGACGCTATTCCAGCACGATTTGCCTTTGCCTCGGCCCTTATTTCAGAATACGTACTTTTTACAACTTCAACTTCCCTTTCAATCAAAGGCCTGTTTTTTGCAGGAATGGAATATTTCGCCGTCCTTTGGAAAACGGTTAAATGCTTGGCTTCCTTGGCTATCACCGGTATTGCTTGCACTGCAGAGGAACCAGTTCTTATGATAACCACAGTTTTACCCGAAAAATCGACTCTATTATGAGGCCATCTACCAGTTACATATCAGTCACCTTGATAGTCTTTAATGCCTTTAAATTTTGGTTCATTCACGGATGAAAGAGTACCTGTAGCCATCACACAAAACCTGCCCTGAAATTCTTCCTTAGAAGAGGATTTCAGTAACCATTTTTGGTTGTCTTGATCGTATTTAACGGAGGTCACCCTCGTTTGGAATTTGATATGCCTTCGCAAATCAAACCTATCTGCTACATGGTTAGCATATTCTAATATTTCAGGCTGGGTGGAAAACCTATGGCTCCAATTCCATTCTTGTTGTAATTCTTCAGAAAAAGAATAGGAATACTCCATACTTTCCACATCACATCTAGCACCTGGGTACCTGTTCCAGTACCAGGTGCCGCCGACTCCTGTTGCCTCTTCCAAAACAAGTACATTTAGACCTGTTTCCCTTAGCTCACGCAGCATGTACATGCCAGCAAATCCAGCACCTACAATTACCACATCATAGACAATTGCTCCACTATTTATATGGTCCGATTCAGATTTAAGTGAAGTCAATTTTGACCACCGTAAGAAGTTTATTTAACAAAATTATATCCAATTCTCTGGTAGTAGTCTTTAGCCTCGCATTGGTTACACTTTTTGGGCAGAAACGACAAATAAAGGATCTGACACAACGTCGCCGGGAGGACTCAGATCTACTGCTTTAGGGACACTCCACGAACCAGAGTCTCCGAAATAACTCCCAATCAAACTTGCTCTTTCAATATTATCAAATACCTTCCATATTTTTGTGGCCTTTGTGGGAAACATACGGTTTGAATACACCACGTGAAATTTACCATTGTTTTTCAAAACCCTGTTGACTTCATTGAAAACAGAAATCGGGTCCGTCATGTATTGGATGGATGCAATAACCATAGCCGCATCGAATTTATTATCTTCATAGGGAAAATTCGCATCCTTGTTTATATCCTTGGTAACCCAATAATCAAGTTGTGGATTATCGGACATTTCTTCTCGATTAAGTCCCAATCCATATACTTCATGCGTAGTGAGTTTATCAGGAATGTGAGAGCGCCAACTACTCATTAAATCAAGCAACGTGAAATCAAGCAACGTGCAATTTTCAGGCAATTGAGCAAAAAGGTATTTCTAACACTGAACGATGGCAGCTTCATCAATATGAACTACCAACCTGGCCTCGGAATAAAACAAAGCATCGTCCGATTCATCTTCTCGTTTAAATGAATTTTCTGGATACTCCATGTATCAAACCTTTAATTTACGGGGTAGCCTTCATAAGACTTTTCCTATCAAATATTTCCCATCATTCCATTCTGGTTCAGAAGCCAGATATTGCATCATATTAGTGAAGTTTTCATGTTGTTCCGGTTTCATGTTGTTCCGGTCTGTTGGCGTTTTTAAGATAAGCATCTTTACTTTCAAACACTGCTACCCCAACTAGATCTGTTGTCATTTTATCCGGTTTCATTAAAAAAAAGCCACAGCCCCCAGAGGGTTTTCTAATTTGTCGAAACTAGCTATCAATTCCTGTTCACAACCTTCTTTTACGTCTAAGTCAAATATAGTTCCGTACATAGAAACACTCTCCATATCCTGTCGGCCTAGTCGACCTTAAATTTATATTTGCAACAAAAAATACCCCCTACATCCAAAAATATAAGGGGTATTAAAATTTCCTTGTATTAGCTACTTAATTCCCAGGAGGAGCGTAGGTTATTTCAGCTGCCTTTCTCATAGCAGTTACAGCTTCCTCAACAGATATCAATGGAGTCGTCTGCAAGTTTGCTACACCGCCACCGGCTGAAACTGCCATCGATAGCGCAGCAGCACTGACGTTATCTGGCATATCGGCGATAATCACTAAGTCACCTGCACCAAATGAAAGATAAGCAGACTCAATGGACCCTCCCATTTTTTCAAACGCAGGTCGGACGACCTCAATCCTGTTTTTCGGATCAGCTATCTGAGCTGCCCACGCTTCAGCTGTGTATGAGCCTGTTATTAAATATTTTGCCATTTTCTATGCTCCTAGTGTAATTTCTATGCCTAAACTTACCAAAAATGCATCCTCCGCTCGAATTGCTGGCTAACGATGTCATAATTGGAACATCACCCCAGCAAGCGTTTTCATATTAGCATTTTTTAGGTTGACATACTCGAAAACTATTTATTACGGTAAATTTCAACCTAGCTAAAACCGACTTACCTTGGAGGGCTTCCAAGAGTCACGCCCCCGTCTACGTTGAGCATAACACCCGTAACCCACTTGGACTCATCACTAGCCAAATAAACAGCAGCCCACCCTACATCCCAAGGAGTTCCTTCCTGTTTTAAGGGAGAGGCGTTTTGGCGAGTCTGTCTTTTTTCTGGTGTCATGTTTGGAGCCGTCATTGACGAATATATTGGCCCAGGCAAAATACAATTGACCCTGACACCATCCTCCGCGTGATCAACCGCCATTGCTTTGGTAAGAGCAATCACTCCACTTTTTGAAACTGTGTAGGGAGTCAACCCTCTAGGTCTAATCGCTGATATTGACGAAATATTAATAATGGACCCACCTCCTCTCATCACCATTTCAGGCACGCTATATTTACCCATTAACATCATAGATTTAATATTGACCTGCATGACTTTATCCCACTCCTCTTCTGATACCTCAACAACAGTCCCAGAACCTCCGATCCCAACATTGTTATGAAGGATATCTAACCTCCCAAATACCCTTATGGTTTTTTCGACCACCTCTTGGCAAGTCGCTGATTTGGTCACATCGCCGACATAGGTTATACATTCGCCTTTGGTGGATTCGATTTTTTGTTGGGTTCTAATTAGGTTTTCTCCGTTAGAATCAACCAACATTACCTTGGCTCCTTCCTTAGCAAATAAAATTGCTGTTGCTTGACCATTTCCTACAACATCGCCACGTGAGCCTGAACCAGTGACAATGGCCACTTTTCCCTTTAATCTACCTAAATTCGTTGACATAAAGTAACCTGCCTTTTCGAGCTAACGGTGCAAAATTTGTGCAATTATGACATTAGAAGATTTTATTTCTAGATTCAACTCCACTGAATTGCAGAAAGCTTTAAATATCCAACATCTTTCCGACATCGGAACTACTGATGACAAAATCATCAAACTGGCAGCCGCATGCCTTACGAAATCTGAAATCGCTTACTTATTGGGAGGACTGGAAGAGTACAGGCTAAGAGAAATTTCTTTGGAATTTGAAGTAGCAAGTGCAGCCACATCAAGTCGAAAGCGACTAACTAATAGGGTTATTCAGATAGTGTTAGATGAGTACGAACCTTTCGGCCAAAGTCTCACTAAAATTAAAAATCTCAAAACACTGATCCTTTTATCTGCAGCCGCTTTAATGACTATGATTATTTTCATCACCACAGCTCTTCTTTACAGCAATGCAATCGCATTCCTTTCTGCAATTGCATTCGCCATACCTGCAAGTTTGTATCTCTATGGAAGCATAAAAAACAGATTGCAAAAAAAACGGTCAAAAAGCGAGTTAATTGAACCTGTTAGGTAATTGTAATTCTGCTGCAATATCAGTGAACCACTCAATCACCTCAGGATGGTAAGGTATACCGTTTTCCAGTCTTTCCTTCTCTTCTTCATGCTCAGGTAGACCTGCATATGTGACGTTATCATGCCCTGGAGCTGGTGCAGATTCTCTGAGAGTTTTCATATATTGATCCAAATCATCTTTAAACATATCCACATCGACAAATGCGTCAATCTTGTAAGCAAGAAAATGGTGAGATGCCCCGGCTTTTCTATTTGGTCCGGCACCACCACCAGATAAAACTGCTGAAAGTATTTCTATCATCACAGCAAGGCTGTATCCCTTATGGGATCCCAATTCACGTGTCCCACCCAGTGGGAGTATCTTAAAGTCCTCCGGCACTTGTCTTTCATCCATTATTGGTGAACCGTCGGAATCCGCAACCCATCCAGGAAGTGCATCCACTCCTAATCTTTTAGCGAGGGTGATTTTATTACCTGCAACGGAACTCATTGAAGCATCAAAAATAAAGGGGGCCTCCAACCGGGTAGGGGCTGCAATTGCCAAAGGGTTTAATCCGACTAACCTCTCAGACCCATTGGTAGGCAATACTGAAACCCCACCAGTAGTCATTGCTATTCCAATCATATTGTGTTCGAGTGCCATCATGGCGTGATATCCAGCCGCCCCAAAGTGAGCGCCATTGTTCACAGACACAGAGCCAATACCATATTTCTCTGCCCTTTCGATTGCCATATTCATGGCAGCCGGCCCTACTATAAGACCATGGCCTTGATCACTATCGATTGTACAAACCGCTAAAGCTTCCCTAACTATCTTCCAGTCTGGAGTAGGATTGATACGGCCTTCCTGGAAACCTGCGACATAACTCTTCATCATGTTGCTTACCCCATGCGACTCCACACCTCTTATGTCTGCGTACATCAACACATCTGCTGCTAGAGCAGCATCTCTAGCTGGCATCCTCATTTTTACAAAAATATCTTCTACAGCAGCCCTCATATCTTCTTGTTGCACTCGTACAGCTATATCTTCCGGTACATGAAATCTTTCAAGCACAGTAAACTCCTGATTTTATGGATTAGTAAGCAGCCCCTCCCCTATAAATATAATCTCGAACAGTACTACGATTTTTTGTAAATAGCACACTTTTTAATAAGTTCCCAATCGTGAAATATTTACTATGTAAACACCTTTCACTAAAGAACCCGGTATCAACTCATTCTATTTTCTATATCAAAAAATGTAATTATTATTTCTTGATAAATTAGCCTATATCGTTGACATCACAAGAAAGGAAGCTATACCCTCATTTCCTGCCTTTTAATAGTTGTGTTACCTAACAAAACCGGAGATAGAAATTCACTATGGGCAAACATAAAAACCTAGTTTTTATTTTCAGTGATCAGCAGCGTTACGACACTATGGCTTGTTACGGTAATGACTGGATAAAAACTCCAAACCTAAATTCACTTAGTGAAGAATCCTTTGTTATGGAACGAGCCTATGTGGGGCAGCCTGTTTGTACCCCTGCCAGAGGAACAATAACCACAGGCCTCCATCCTCATAACGCAGGACCTACTGTAAACGTAATACCTCTTCCGGCAGAGCAGAAAACTATCGCCGAATATTTACCATCTGAATATGAAACAGCATGGTTTGGCAAATGGCATTTGGGGGATGACGGGAATGCCCAACACGGTTTCAAGCATTGGATTTCAACAGAAGATGGTGTGTCTCGGTTCGTGGGGCTCAGTACACCGCCAAGCAAAAGCGATTGGCACAACTACCTGGTAGAAAAAGGTTATTCCCCAGATTCCACGCTACATAGCGACCGACCTCATTTGCCAGAGGAGGTAACACAACTTGCCCCGGACAATTGGGAGGTATTCAGCAGTGAGAAAAGATCTGAACTTCCCCCAGAAGACCAAATGGCTCATTTCCTTGGAAGAAATGCAGTTGAGTTTATTGAACATCACAAAGACAGCCCTTTCTGTTTGTATGTGAGTACATTTGAACCACACTCCCCCTACAACGGCCCTTATAATGATTTATATGACCCCGCTTCACTGCCTGTGGGCCCTGCATTTTTGAAAAAACCTGAAAATGCGCCGCTCATAAGCAGGCTTAGAGCAGAGAACAACATGCAATTCCTCGAGGGCTCTTCTGGTTCATATAGAGGGTATGTTGAAAAAAATATTGTTGGTAGTCATAACGACATAAGTTCCGAATATGGGTGGAGGGAATTAAGAGCTAGGTACCTCGCCAACATAACTTTAGTAGACGATATGGTTGGAATGATTGTTAAATCTCTCGAAGAACAAGGCGTTCTTGATGATACAGTGATTGTTTTCACCAGTGAGCACGGAGAGATGGCTGGAGATCATGGGATGCTCGAAAAACGTTCCATGTACGAAGAATCCGCAAGGGTGCCAATGGTCATAAGGGCCCCAAAGATAGGCACTGACAAGATGGTAGTCAGCGGTAACTTTAGTCATGTTGACCTGGTCCCCACGCTTTTGGATCTATTAGGTGTAGATGTCCCTGATGGACTAGACGGTAAATCAGTTGCAGAAGTCTTAGAAGATGGGTCAAATCTCCGAAACAATGAAGTGTTCGTAGAATGGAATGGGATAGGATCGATAGAAGATCGTCTACTTGGCACTCCTGACATTAATTCTATGCATCAGGCACCGTGGAGGACGATAGTTTACAGGGACTGGAAACTGAATCTATGCGCGACTGACAAATGTGAGCTCTACAACTTGAGAGAAGACCCTAATGAACTGAATAATTTAATTGATAGTCCTGACAAGCAAGATGTAGTGAGACTGCTAAGCACAAAAATAAGAGCGTGGCAATACAAAACTAATGATAAAGCTCCGCTCTAGCTTCAAGGAAATGATATTAACACCTAAAGGACCTTTCAAAGGGAGGATTCAATGAAATTAAGAGTTGGCACACTAGTAAGCTTTGGTGTCGTAGCCGTAATGGTCATGGCACTAGTAGGATGTAGTTCCTCTGATTCGGGTGCAGCACCTGCAGCACCAGCAGCAGCAGCTCCTGCACAAGCAGGTAGCAGTTCAGGATATGTCCCAGCAGCTCCCGCCCAGCCAGCGGCAGCCGCGGCAGCGGCAGCGGCAGCAGCTCCCTCTGCTGAAGTAGAAACCGCCAAAAAGGTCTCTGCTAAACCCAAACAAACCGTCGCTAAAACTGTCACCGAGTTCGAAGGTGGTAAGCGTGGTGGTGTGATGAAGATTAACACTCAGAAATGGTTCCAGAGATGGGATATGACAACCCGATCTCACTGGTCATCGACCCAGGGACTCAACCGCCACTACAGCGGTGTACTTCAGTTTTCTCCTCGAGATGGACTAACTGTAACTCCTGACTTGGCTAAAGAGTGGACTTTGACTGATGATCTTATGGGATCGACGTTTGTTTTTAATGAAGGTGTCAAATGGCACGATGGTGAAGACTTCAGCGTGGACGATGTCATATACACCATTAATAGATGGCAAAACCCACCTGAAGGTGTAGCACAACCTAGAGTAGCAGGCCTACTTCTTGTAGATAGTATGGAAAAAGTTGGTGACAATACACTCAAAATAACTCACACAAAGCCAACAAGTCGGATACTTCCCGCTATGGCTGACGCATGGCACATAATCCATCCAGAACATGTACTTTCGGAAACCGGAGGGGTTTTAAGTTCTGGAGAGCAAGTTATCGGGACAGGACCGTTCAAAGTAGACAGTTTTTCTGAAGGAAACAACATAGTGTCAGTGGCAAATCCTGACTACTTCCAAGACGCACCGGACGGTAGCCCGTTCCCATACTTGGATGGAATCACTGGAATAGCTTTCGCCAATAATGATCTTTCAGCAGCGGCGCTTGCAACAGGTCAAATTGACTACTACACATCGTTGACGCCTTCCAAATCCTTCCCGATTAAGAATAAGAGGCCATCCATAATCATAACTAGGTGGGATAGCCCAGGTTTCCAGGGAATTTCCATGAATACCACGAAGGCACCGTTTGATGACTTGGAATTGAGAAAGGCGTTCGCATGTGGACTTAACACACACGCGATCGCGGAATTATCCAGCACGCCTGGTGTCGTACCGATGGAATTTCGGCAAATCAGCTTCTTTGGAACAGCAGACCCTAACTTCGAAAATGTTGCGGGTCTAAAATGCGTTGACCCAGCTCAAAGAGAAGCCAATGAGGCCGAATCTATGGCTATTTTCAAAGCAAAGGGTTTGACAGAGGTTGAGTTCGACTCAGACAATCCTGATGATCCTATTGCCACGATTGTGCAACAGCAGATGAAAGAACTAGGCGTTGATGTGAAAATAGTCACTAGTGAAGTTACCTCTGCACGAGAGAAAGCATATGCTGGTGACACAACCCTGTTCTTCTTTGGACAAGCCGTGGCTAGCAAGAGCCCTGTTGAAATAATCAACCAGGTATACCGACCAGGTGCTGGTTTTGAACTCTACCAAGCAACGCCACCAGCCAAATGGTCAGAACTTCTAGATCAACTAGATATGGCTACGCTGGGTTCTGAGGAAGAAAAGGCACTTACAGCCCAAATGGACACAATAATGTGGGAAGAGTGGATGCCTAAAGTTCCTGTTAGAAGGCCTGATGAATTCCAGGTCAAGCAGGACTACGTAAGAAACATCGATGCCATCGCAACTGCTAAATTCATTCAATCTAGATTTGTGGATGCTTGGCTAGATAGATAATCTATCCGAAATAAATAAGGACCTCAATTCCGAGACTGGTACTCCTTAAGTGGAGGAATCAGACAAAGGATTGAGGTTTCATTTAACTAAGTAGATACTGAGGTCTAGACAATCCTTGGTAATGTAACAAGCACTAACGTTCCGTCTTTAGGTAGAGGATATGCGTCAATACATACTCAGAAGGCTGCTCCTATTACCTCCTACCTTAATTTTGCTCGGCACCATTTTGTTTTTCATGGTGCAATCGATACCCGGGGATGTCGCATCGGCTCTACTTGCCGGAGAAGAAAACGCAGTTGACCCGAAAACATTGGAGAAATTCAGGGAAGATTTGGGACTGAACGAACCACTTATTGTTCAATATGGAAAATGGTTAGTCCAGACTGCTACAGGAGATTTGGGATATTCCTATTACTTCAGTAAGCCGGTGTGGGAAGTCATAAAGCCGAAAATTGAAACTACGGTTACTTTGGCCATATTTGGAGTAGTAATTGCTATTGTACTTGCATTGCCCGCTGGAATATTCTCTGCTCTTTTCAGGGGGAGTTGGTTTGACCAGTCAGTCCGAACTATCAGCGCTGCAGGAATGGCCGTGCCGGCTTTCTGGCTAGGGATAATAATTCTCTTAGTATTATCAAGAATAGTGGGCTGGATGCCCCCTGTAATTCATTCGAGTATCTTTGATAACCCCATAGATGCATTCCAGAGATATCTTTTCCCATCGTTGATACTTGGCTTTCGATCTGCAGCAGTGATAAGTCGTATGGTCAGGTCTATGATGCTAGAAGTACTGTCAGAAGATTATGTGAGAACTGCATGGGCGAAAGGTTTGCAACCGAGATCAGTAATCCTTGGGCACGCTCTTAGAAATGCCCTGCTTCCTGTGGTCACTATGTTAGGGATGTTATTTGCCACGTTGATTGATGGGGCGGTAGTTCTTGAAACGGTATTTAACTTACCCGGTATTGGCCTTCTGATGGTGGATTCGGTCATTGCTCGCGATCCTGGAATGGTCCTAGGATTAGTCCTATCCATTGGAATTTTCATGATGATATGGATACTTTTAATTGATCTTTCCTACAAAGTATTAGATCCCAGAGTTGAGTATGACTAGAGAATTGAGACATTAAAAAAAGCAAAATGAATTTAGATACAGAGACTAGTAAAAGATCCGAGATCGCCAGATACTCATGGCGGTTGATACGACAAAACCCAGCTGGAGCTATCGGTGCCTTTGTCGTTTTCGTCGTCTTAGTAGGTGCAGTATTCGCTCCATTCATAACGCCCTACGACTACGAGTCATTTGCTAGTAGCCGGTACACCAAGCCAATGGGTAACGCAACGAATGGTGGTTTGATGTTACTTGGATCTGACAATCTTGGCAGGGATCAATTCACCCGCCTACTTTACGGTGGGAGAATCTCTCTTTTGGTGGGATTCGTATCGCCAATCGTGGGAGTAGCGATTGGGTCACTACTAGGGATAATCAGTGCTTACTACGGCAAATGGACGGACTTATTACTTCAGAGGATTACTGACACTCTTCTGATAATACCTGGCCTCGTTATCTTAATGACTGTCACTGCTTCTTTTGGTTTCACAATAACTGTGGTGCTACTCGCTTTAGCTTTATTCAGCATGATCGGCAGCATAAGAGTTGTTAGGTCACATGTATTGGGATTAAGGGGCGCTCAATATATAGACGCGCAAAGAGCGATTGGATCATCGGATCTACGAGTAATCTTTATACATTTGCTGCCGAACACATTACCAGTAGCCGTGGTTTTAATAGCGGTTGGAATAGCCGGAGCGATAGTTGCCGAGGCTCAATTAAGCTTTTTAGGACTTGGTATAGCTCCTCCAGTACCAACTTGGGGGAATATGCTAAATGGTGCACAAGCCCGGTTTGACCTGGGACCCCATCTGGCAATATGGCCTGGAATTTTTATATCAGTAACAGTATTAGGACTCAACCTAGTAGGGGATGCTGTAAGAGACATAATGGACCCAAGACTACGAGGCAGACAATAAGGCAAATCATTTATAAGAAAATTGAAAACTGTTTAGGAGATTGAAATGTCAGATCGAAAACCAAATATAGTGTTCATGTTTAGCGACCAGCAACGCTATGACACGATGGCTGCCTACGGGGCCGATTATATGCAGGTACCTCATTTGAACCAACTTTCGGAGGAAAGTTTCATATTTCAAAACGCCTATGTAGCTCAACCAGTATGTACCCCAGCAAGAGCGACAATCATGTCAGGATTGTATCCACACACCGCTGGCCCGATAGTTAATATGATCAACCTGCCTGCAGAGGTAAAGGTGATATCAGAAATGATATCGGACGAATATTACAAGGGTTATATGGGCAAATGGCACCTTGGAAATGATATCGAAAGACAGCACGGCTTCAATGTTTGGAAATCAAGTGAAGACTCTCATGGCACGGGTTACACTCACACTCAATTAAACAATGAGACGTCCTCATATACAGAATATTTAATTGAAAAAGGACATGAACCAGACAACGTCCCAGCAATTCATGGAGAAAATGTCGCAGCCGGCAGAAAATTCAATTTATTGGGTAGAAAATCCGGTCAAAGAGCACCTACATTTACCTCGAATGCTCATTATGACATGCCTGAAGAAGATCAAATGGCATCTTACTTAGCTCAAGAGGCCACGAAATTTATAGAAGACAACAAAGACAAACCTTTTGTCCTCTACGTGAGCACATTCGAACCCCACTCTCCATACCATGGGCCATTTATGGATCAATACGACCCAACAACCCTCCCGGTAGGACCTGCTTTTCTAGAAAAACCTGAAAGTGCCTCATTGGTTAACAGAGTCAGAGCCGACTACTTCATGAAATTTATGCTTGACGGCGAGGACCAAACCCAGGACGCGTACATGATGAACTATGCTGCGGCGCGGGAAGACGTTACAACTGAAGCGGGTTGGCGACAATTGAGGGCCCATTACATGGCCAACATTACCCTTGTAGACAACATGGTTGGAACCATCAACCAAGCTATTAAGGATGCTGGCATAGAAGATAATACAATAGTCGTATTCACCAGTGAACACGGCGATATGATGGGTGATCATGGGATGCTTGAAAAACGTTCAATGTTTGAAGAATCGGCTCGTGTTCCACTACTCATGAAAGTACCGTGGCTTTCCAAAGGAGCCCAGGTCATCGAAGGAAGTGTAGGCCATATAGACCTTGTGCCAACTCTGCTGGACCTAATTGGGCAAGAAGTGCCTAATCATTTACAAGGGAAAAGCTTAAAACCTGTTCTTGAAGGGGAATCTGATCTTTCTGAGAATGACGTATTCATATCTTGGAACGGCTATGACAACAACATACCAGATAGGTTCCTCGGTGACATAAAAATTAATAGGATGCTCAGGTTGCCATGGAGGACCGTGGTAACGCCAGATAGATGGAAATTAGCTCTATGTGCTGGGGATCAATGTGAACTTTACGACCTAAATGATGATCCTTATGAACAAAATAATTTGTTTAATGATCCCGATCAACAGGACCGAGTGAGGGATATGGCCGCCAGAATTAGAGTATGGCAAGTCCAAACCGGGGATACAGCACCTATTCCTTCCACAATTTAGTTCCACAACGGATAAACAGGACGAGTAAGGAGCATTTTATGGCTTTTACTCATCCTGTTTGGGCACCCCAGTATTCTTACTTATTACCTTAAATTTCTTTAGAGAGGGACATTATGGCAAAGCAACCAAATCTTGTTTTCGTATTCAGCGACCGTCAAAGGTTTGACACATTAGAAGCCTATGGGAACGATTACGTAAAAGCACCCAACTTAAATGCACTTTCCAAAGAAAGCATCGTTTTCAAAAACACCTATGTAACACAGGCGGTCTGTGCCCCAGCTAGAGCGTCAATTATGACTGGTCTATACCCTCATGCGGCGGGCATGCCTAGAAACAAACTGGTTATGCCTGAAGAAGTGGAAACCATTGCCAACATGGTCTCTGCCGACTACAAGAAAGCATATTTCGGAAAATGGCACCTGGGTAATGAGGTAATCAACCAGAGAGGATTTGACGAATGGGCTAGCGGCATGGAGACATTACGTGATGAATATACTGAAGAAGAATATTTGGATATGGACACGAGTTACCACGAATTTCTTGTGGAAAACGGGTTTGAACCTGATGAGCTTCTCCTTGGGAGTAAAATATTCTCGGATGAGATGAGGGCAGCTTTGCCGGCAGAATTTCAAATGGCTTCATTTTTTGCAAATAGAGCTGAAACATTCATTAAAGAGAACAAAGATAATCCTTTTGTAATGTACGTTAGTTTCTTAGAACCTCATCCGCCATGGACAGGCCCATACGATGGGGTGCACGATCCTCAACAGGTACCCATCGAACCAACTTTCCTGAAGAGACCTGACGGCCATTCATTGTTCAGCAGGGTGCGAGCAGATTTTTTTATGCAATCGGACCTTCATACTCCCGATGATGTTGATGATTCAGAATGGGAAAAGGGCAGGGAAGAATATAACGCGCTAGATAAGGCGATCGGTCGACAATTTGATCTCAAGAACCCAGATTCATGGAAACAAATTAGGGCTAATTATTACGGGAATATTACTTTAGTGGATGATGCCGTAGGGAAAATTCTTAATGCTCTAGAAGAAGCAGAGATAGCAGAGAATACAATATTTATTTTTACCAGTGAGCATGGCGATTTAGTAGGAACTCATGGAATGATGGAGATGCGAACCTTCTATGAGGAAGCCGCCAAGGTCCCGCTTATCATCCGGGCTCCAATGCACACTAAAGAAGCAAAATTGATTGATGGCAATTTTGGACAAATCGATTTAGTGCCGACATTATTGGACCTATTGGGTCAAGACATTCCAGAACATTTACAAGGAACCAGCAAATCAGACGTAATAAAAGGGAAAGCAGATCTAAAAGGTAATGAGGTGTTCATGGAACACAATGGCATCGGTGATAGAAATCTGGGCACCCCTGCAATAAATATGCTTAACAACATGCAGTGGCGATCAATTGTTACAGGCGATAGGTGGAAATTAAACCTTTGCGCTACAGACCAATGCGAGCTGTTTAATCTTAATGAAGATCGCTTTGAAGAAAATAACCTTTTTAACAACCATGAACACAAAGATCGAATTAGGATCATGGCGGCAAAGATCCGTATGTGGCAATACGAGACTGGAGATCATGCTGCTCTTCCAGACGTATAGGTGGCAGGAAACCAGGGACCGAATTGGCTTTCTGCAGATTTAGACGATTCAGGTTATTGGAATAATTTTGAACGGAGTTTTTTGAGTTTTGGCGAAAACGACTTCCAATACCCCTTTCGTATAGGACGATTTGGCATTTTCCAAGCTCACAGACTCAGTCCATTTCATCATCCACTTCAACGAAGGCTTAGTTCGCTCATTCAACAATAAATTCCTCAATCTAGGTATATTTTATAAATCTTGGTATGATCGATAATCAAAATGAATATCCATTAAATCTCAAGATAAGGAACGAAAATTGGGGCCTCTTAATTTACACGCAGCTATAGCTAACTACGGACATACCACCACCCTAAAGGATGGTACATTCACCTCTGATGAATTCGAACTTACTCACACTGAAATTTCTCCTGTACCAATGATTTTCCGAAGGATGGTGCGAAATTTAGAATTTGATATAGCCGAAATGGCTCTGGCTACCTACATCTGTTCGAAGCATTATAAAAAGGGATTCACGGCTCTTCCGATATTTCTAACAAGAGCTTTCTACCACGGGGGAATAATGTGTAATGCCAACTCGGGCATCAAGAAACCTAGCGATCTAAATGGTAAAAAGATAGGTACAAGAAGCTACACTTTAACTCCTGGAATATGGACAAAGGCAATTTTGCAAACTGAACATAATGTTGATTTGGATTCGGTCACATGGGTTCTTTCTGGTGATGAACATGTAGCGGAATACCAGACTCCGTCTGGTGTGATTTCCTCTGAACACAACGATCTTAGCAAAATGCTACTCTCAGGGGAGGTTGATGCGGTAATTGGGGCTGGAACCATCGATTCTCCAGATGCTGTTCCTTTGTTCGAAGACCCAGACGAACTTGATACCGGCTGGTATAACAAGACAAAAATTTACCCCATCAGCCATTTGCTTGTTGTAAGAGACGATTTGCTACTAGCTGAACCTTGGCTAGAAGCCGAAATATATGCGCTTTTCAAAGAAGCCAAAGATTCTTATGTTAAATCACTACCGAGTTTGTCCAAGATAGATGCGAACGACAAACAAAACAAAAAAATGGCCGCTATCGTGAATGGAGACCCTCTTCCTTACGATTTAAACGGGGCGTATCAAGGGATAAACACATTTATAAAATTTAACGTGGATCAAAAAATAATCCCAAATTACGTGAACCCAGAAAGTCTGTTCACTATGCCAAAATAGCCATTAAGTAGGATTTTTACAACTAAATATGGTCGTATAAAACTAAATATGATCGTATAATTGCAGAAACCGAAAGATCGAAATCCATATAGGTGTAATTACTTAGGTGGAATTGCCGTTGTAATGGCTACCTATAGCCTTTATTATTTAAAGGACATGTGAATCCTAGTCCAATATGGAATCTTAATGAGGTAGAGAACATGAAGCAGTTGATGCTTGTAATTGCTATTTCCATCCTTTCTGTCGCCGCTCTGGCTTGCGGTCCTGCTGTGGGACGAGCTGTGGGTGACGCACAAGTTGATGTTGACGCAACCCTGGCCGAGATGGGAGAACCCACCACAGAAGCTGAGAAAGAGCTTTATGCCATGATGAAGGAAATAGATCGCCTTCACAAAGAGGAGCGCGAAGACCTCCTTGGCGCACTTGATGATTCAGGTAATATTATCAATAACCTGGTAGGAGTTATAGACTCACTTGGGAACGAACTGGATGAAGAAACTTTAATAAAAATAGGTTCCGTCGTTGCTAGCGGACAGGATGTGGATGCTTTCTTCCAAGGGGTCAGAGAACAAGCCTACCAAAACTCAGCCAAAGAAGATGAGATTAATAAGCTGCTTCAAAATGAAGAACGTGCTACCTGGGACCGTATCAAGTTCCTAAACGAACAATTAGATAAAGCAAACGCAGAAAAAGCTGGAATAAAGAAAGACCTTGATAAAGCTCACGTTAATTTAGACAAGGCAGACAAAGACGAAGACAAGTGGATAAAATCTAACCTTGACAAAGAGCAAGAAAAACAAATTCTCGAAGTCAGAATGGAAAGGGCTGCCGGAAAATTTGAAGTTGTCACTGCAATGATAGATCAAGTTCTTGGTGACGACGACGACGATGTAGCTGATGCCCCTTCAGCTTTTGAGAAAAGCGCAGAAGAAGCCGGTCGATACCAAGCGGCAGGCATATTTCATAACTGCCTAGTAAATGGGGGGGTTGAGGTTAAAGAAACCACTAGAGAGGAAATGAAACACTGTCGACAGGGTGTGATAGACGAACTGGATTCACTAGGTACAAAGACAGTCAAAATTGAGAACGGTAAGGTAATTTCAGAGCCAAACTACGTGGCTTTGCTAGACCTTGATGACGTCAAAGAAGTTGTAGACACATTTATGCATTGTGCCCAGTCGGCCGATGCCGTAAGAATCATAGGCCCAGCTGTGGAAGGCTGTAAAATGGAAGCCAAAGAAATGCACCATGACGCAGCCGGTAACGGCTCTTCGTTTACGGATCATTTTGCAAATAAGATTGCCGGTGATAATGCCGATGCAAGAAGAACTCGCAAATTCATCGATGTGAAGGCAGAGGCGATTGGTGACCCAGATTTTCAAGATAAAGTAAATAAGGTAATGTACCAGCCTGGTCGTTCTAAAGACGAGGTTAGGGATAGTTTTAAAAGTCTCCTTAATGAGGCAAAAGAGGATTTACATTGTGACCCACAAGGGCTGAGGGCAAAGCGATGTGACGACATTAAATTCCCTGAAGTGAACTATACACCTGAAATGACTCATAATGACACCCTAGGCAGAAACATTCCAGTAGCTCACCAGTACGAGAACCGAATTAATGACAGGGATGATCAGTACCAAGGGGGAGATGGTCAGAACCAAGGACTTCCACCTGGAATTACAATGGCGCAATTTAATGATGTCTTTGGTGGTGGTCAACCTCGAATGGTTGTTAAAGAACGGGTCGACCAATGCGTTAGTGACGGAAATCCAATGAATGAGTGTCTGCGTGATGTGAAGAATGATATGAGGGAAGAGTTTAAGAGTCACGAAAACTTCGACCACAATAAGTATTCGGACAGAAAGGAATTGGATAATCTAAATACGAATGCTGTACGCCAAAATACGGGAAACCCACAGGGTGGTGATGGCCACACTATGCATACGAACCAATTCGGAGGTCGTGGTGACGGAGTCGGTAAGAGGGGAGCCCTAGATTTCAACCAGTGCATGACTGACAATACTAGTACGGGGCCTCAATATAACTCGGACGGAACCTTCGCCAGTTCACCATCACACGGTGACGCTGCCGATAACTGTATGGGCCAAGCCTCAAACACAATGCGAGATTCATATGGAAACAAAGACATGGGTCACCATGCCGGTTTTCCCCAAAATCCTCAGAGCGGCATGACAACTCAACAGTAGAACAAAAATCGTTTTCTAAACTAGTGTAAAAAACCGGTTCATGATTTCCCATGAACCGGTTTTTTTATTGCGAAAAATTCACGTATTAATACCCAAGTGGAATTGCCGTTGTTAACCTCCGGAAAAGCATTTAATATCGTAGGGAGATATTTAGTTCCACCAGACACGAGAGGTCAAAATATATGAAGCAGTTGATTATGCTTTTTTCCATTTCAATATTATCCGTAGCTATATTTGCCTGCGGGCCTGCTGTAGGTAGAGCCGTGGGTGATACTCAAGTAGACGTGGATGCCACACTTGCTGAAATGAAGCCAGAAACAGAATCAGAACAAGAGCTCTATGACATGCTTAAAAAGATTGATCGCCTGCACAAGGAAGAGCGAGCAGAGCTGTTAAAAGCTCTTAACAGCTCAAGCGAAGTGATCGATGAACTTATTGTCTTGATAGGCGATGACGTAGACCTCGGTAATATATCAGTGTCTGCAAAAAATTTAACCGACGGTGGAGCGGATGATTCAGATCTTTCGGATCTTATAAACCGGGCCAAATCAGCCAGGGATAGGGAGATGGAGATTTTAGTAGCACTTGAAAATGCTGAGAAAATTCCATGGGACAGGATTAAATTTTTAAATGACCAGCTAGATGCCGCAAACGCCGAACTGGGAACTCTAAATGAGGATCTTGCCGAGGCAGCTAAGGATCTAGATCACGCCGACCAACTGGAGGCAAAATTGGTGAATGGTTTAAAAGGTCAGGATAGTGAATACGTTGCCCTAGCAAGGAGGGCAGAAGAAGCCTCAGAGAAAATAGATGTTATCGGTCATATATTAAAAGTGACTTTCAAAGATGATGAAGAGGAGACAGCCACAGAAAAACTTATCCGAATGGATGGCCGAGAAAGAATGGCAGATAAGTTGGAAGATTGTATGGATGACTCTGATTCAGAAAATGCTAGAGTAGCCAGAGAAACCTGCGCAAAAGAGGCTATTGCATTTCATCAAGAAATCAAAGCAATGGAACCTGAAAATGTGGGTGAAATAGATAACGCTGCCATGTTATCCAACCCGGACACTGAAGATGCCGTTTATGGGGTACTAGAGTGTTTGGAAGATCTGGAAGGTATGATGTTCACAATGGACATGATAGAAGATCCAGTAACAGGTGAATTCATAGGTAGAGCTGAGCTTTACAGACGAAATTGCTATAGAGACGTAAATGAAGATATTCTAAAAAATGGTGGGGCAGATTCCATTATTGAAAGGGCAGCGATTAGTAGTAGCGATGATGCGGCCACATCACTGAAGAGAAAACTCGATTCTGACGACATGGCCACTAGACAGATTAGGAAGGACATAAGAGAAGGTCTTGATGACATAAACGACAAGAAATTCAAGTCCAGTGTCGAGGACCTACTTTACAATAAATCTTTGACAGGCCAAGGTGTGGAAGACCTTATGGAAAGCATTCTTGACCTCGCACAAGATGACCTAGATTGCGACCCTAGTGGTATCAAGGGAGAACCTTGCGATTATGTTGATCAGTATGAGTCTCGCGAATATTACCTGGAAGAAATAGCTATGAGATTACATGAAGAATATCGTGCCCTTGACGGTATTAAGGAAGATCGTTGGGCATCTTTCGAAGAACCAATCCGAACTATTGTCAACGAAACCGCAATACGGCTATTTGACAATGATGACATGGATAGATTTTTGATCAATGAAAGAGGCGAAGTTTCCATAGCTGGCGGCGATGGTTTTAACCTTGAGATATATGGCATAGTTCGGGAGATTTCAGAGGCAGTCCAGTCAAATCCCGATTTGAATGATGGCTTAAATAACGTAGATGCCGATGCGCTTGATGATGTGGTTAATATTGTTGCATCAGACCTCATTGGTGGACTCGCAGTTGGTGACAACTGGGGTATGGCGGGAGAAGTTGGTGGCAAATTTGAATCGTGTATAGACTCTATGATTGAGAACGAAAGTATGGAAGTCGGTGATGCTGCAGCAAAATGCTTAGAGTTTACATCTAGCGCTTTTTCTGCTGAATTCAACCTGGACAATAAGAAGAACTAACCATCTCTCACAATTTATTTGATTGAATAAAGAAACACCGGTCCAAATTATTTAAGCCAGTGCTTCTTTATTGGTATCATACCGAGATTGACTTCATTACTTCCTTTTAGCGAAAATTGGTCAATTCTACTTGGCAATTTTTCATGGAGATCTAAATGGATATCGTTAGCCTCGCCGACCTAAAACAAGCAGCGAAAGAAAAAATACCGTCAGATCTATGGGATTTTATAGAAGGTGCTGCTTTTGATGAGGTCACCAAACAGAGGAATGAAGAAAAATTTCTTGACCTTACCATGAATCCGAATTTCTTAATAGATGTTGGAACTAGGAACCTTTCTACCACAGTTTTTGGGAAGAAAATAGACTTTCCTATAATGATCGCTCCTGCAGGTGGTAAAAGACAGTTACACCCTGAAGGGGAGATAGCCGCCGCCAAAGGGGCCGGAATGTCCGGAACCCTATACGCTCTTCCCACTGCATCTGGATTCAGTATCGAAGAAGTAGCAGAAGTGGCATCGGGACCTCTTTGGTTCCAGCTGTATCACTCAAATGATGAAATAACAGAATTTCTCGTGACGAAGGCCAAAAGCGCTGGATACTCTGCCATTTGCCTGACCGTCGATGGTCCAACATCCGCTCCTAAAGAAAAGGATTTACGGAACAATTTTAGACGTAAACCAGAGCTATACAACGGTAGTTTCAGGGAAAGGCCGGAATTTGCGAGAAGCACAGATATCATCGTTCCAGATTTTTCAGATTTTAGTCCGGAAGAATACCAAGGGTTAACCTGGGAACGATTAGATTGGCTTAAATCACTCACCAACCTACCCTTAGTAATAAAGGGAATAAGGACAGTTAGAGATGCTTTACTCTGCGCCGAATACGGTGCCGATGGAATAGTAGTTTCAAATCATGGAGGACGGCAAATTGACCGGACATTATCTTCCATAGAAACCTTATATCCAATAACCCAAGCGGTTGGGGAAAACTTAGAAGTATATTTTGATTCTGGGATAAGACGTGGGTCAGATGCTTTTATGGCCTTAGCTTTAGGAGCTAGAGGGGTATTTGTAGGTAGACCCGCATTTTGGGGGATGGCATATCAGGGCGCTGAAGGAGTCAAATTAATGCTTGATATCCTCAAGTCAGAATTCGACAGATGTTTGGCTTTTTGTGGCTACAGAAACTTATCTGAGATAGAAATCGGCTCCGTAAACATACCTACTCACTGGCCAGTGAACATACCCTAGCAAAATTGAGGAGGTATCCATATACAAATCAACTTGACCCATGGGGACCTCAGCTAATCTTTTTCAGAAACAATGATCACACATTGGGCATTACTTTCTCAGCAAACCATCCAATTCTACTGACCATCTCTTCAGGAGGATAAGACCAAATAGAACCATAATATTCACACCCAGCGTCTCCGTATGAATTAATAGTTTCTATACAGGGCTCAGCTTCTGTGAAAACATCAAAGTTTTGCAACGCTCCTTTCAAAGGAATATTTATACCGAGTTTTGAACGCTTCTCTCTAAGATAACTAAGGCCTTCCGCGTATATATCAGGGCTAATATTCGTTGGGATCCAAGCATCTCCGTATTTTGCTGCTAGTTGAAGCATTCTTTTGCCCCTTACACCAAACCACATAGGCGGGTGTGGGTTTTGCGTTGGAACCGGGGAAATTACCGCACCATCCGACTTGTAATTATTACCTTCGAAACTCACCTTTTCACCTGTCCACAGTCTTGTAATCAGATCTAGCGCCTCTTCTGTCCTTGTCACCCTTTGGCCAGGTGAATCCCAACAACTAAAGCCGTCAAATTCAGGCTGGTGCCAACCTGCTCCTACCCCAAGTATGGTTCTACCTCCAGACAAGTGGTCAACACTAGCCACGATTTTCGCTAACTGAGATGGGGGGCGAAAGGGAATTGGTGTAACTACCGTACCAAGTTTAATAGACGCAGTCTGGCCAGCAAGGTAACCAAGTATGCTCCAGGCATCTAAGGTTTCCGGCCCATCGGGTAGCATGTAATGGTCCCACGACAAGAATGCATAAAACCCTGCTTGTTCCGCCGCTTTACCGACTTCAGAAATTAGGTCTCTATCCAAATATCCCTTTTTGACCGGGTAAATCAACAAGTGTTCCAACTGATGCTCCTAATAAAATCATTGTTATAGTACTGAACTTATATTTTTCAGCACATCTTCTGCTTCATCCATCATATTCCGAATAATTTCGGATGCTTTATCCACAGAGGTAATTGCCCCAGAGGCACTACTCGCATTTACCGGAGCGACAGATAAATCGGCGTTTTTCATTGCCAGGGCTATATCTGTCTTTAAATCTTCTTTCTGTTCCAGCAATTCTTCATAGTTTTGGTGCCATCTTTTAGTAAATTTATTTTGGATGACTCTATGGCCTACTTCATAAGGAAAGGGGGCATCAGTGGCCAAATCATAGGATTTAGTAACAATAGTTTCGTCCGTGGTCATCTCTGTTAAGGCCTGTTTGGCCCACTCGGGGCCAAACCATTCGTTCGAGGCAACGAATCTACTGCCAACCCAAACCCCACTTGCTCCCAAGGCCAAAGCGGCAGCGACACCCCTTCCGTCCACAATACCACCAGCCGCCAACACAGGAATTTCCGGACACGCATCAGCTACCGCAGGAACGATCGAAATTGTACCTATATGGCCGGTATGCCCGCCACCATCCGTACCTTGGGCCACTATCAAATCAACCCCTATTTCCTTGGCGTTTATTGCCTGTCCCAGTGTTTGCACTTGAGCCAAAACTTTTATACCCGCATTTTTAGCATCCTCTATGTATGGAGATGGATCTGAAAAGGAATGGCCAATCAGATCTACCTTATTCCTTACTGCGACAGAAACTAGTTCATCTATACCATCGACACTAGTTATAAAACCCACACCAAATGGCTTATCTGTAATTTCCCGTACACGTTTAATTTGAAATTCCAACCACTCAGGATCTGGAATGGTGTTGCCCATTCCCAGCATCCCAAATCCACCTGACTCAGATACGGCTCCTGCCAATTCTGCAGTAGCACTAGTAGCCATCGGTGCATTTAAAATCGGGTGTTGTATCTGAAGGAAATCGGTCAATCTTGTTCTAATCATAGAATTAGTTCCATAATTTCATTCTTAAATATATTTCCACTTTACTATATATACCACACAGAAGCTGTAAATCCTGTATACACCATCAGAAATAACATAGTTGGATAGCAGCAAATAAGTTAATTACTCGGTTAATGGAGGATCAAAATGAATTACGATGAAGCTCTCCCTTTCCTAGCTAAAAACCACAAAGGTGTTATAAGTACAACAAGGCCGGATGGATCCACACATTCCAGCATCGTAGTTTGTGGGATTTATAATGACAAACCAGCTTTCGTATCTGTATATCCCAAATCACAAAAAATTTTGAACTTAAGAAGAAATCCCAAATGCACTCTCCTATCAGTAACTGGGGATTGGCGAAATTATGTGGCAGTGGAAGGATTAATTTCTCTCACTGATTACGGCAATACTGATAAAGAAATAATGCGGACCCAACTTAGGGAAGCATACATGTCTTGCAGTGACAGCCCACATCCAAACTGGGAAGAATACGATAGAGCAATGGTACGACAAGAGGCTGTAATAGTTGTTCTGGAACCAACACGAGTTTACGGCTTGTTACGTTAGATAGAATACTGTGATATAAATACTTAAGTTTTTCCAACACCTGTTGGCCCCGGAAATATGAAGGCCCCAGTTGGCCTTCTAGGGTTTTCAAGAAAGAGCGACAATCAATAAAGTCGACAGAGAAAAACCATGGTAGTTTCTGACAAGGAAGAATTTGAGTTAAGAGCCCATCTACTCAGAAGAGCAGGGTTCGGATCAACTAGGTCGGAACTTCAGAGACAAATGGAAAATTCCTACGAAGATACTGTTGAATATCTTCTGGTCCCAAATTTTACCGATTGGATGGGAGACCATATTGTAAGAAGATTCGATGGAGAGGCATCAGGAATGATAAATGCCCCTGGGGCATCCCGTAATTGGCTATACAGAATGATCAGCACAGCCAATCCATTGACAGAAAAAATCCCCCTTCTCTGGCACAGTATTTTTGCCACTGGCGTGCCAAAGGTCATTAATGGAAGAGTGTTATTTGATCAGATAAATATGCTCCGAAAATATGGTACCGGAAGGTTGGACGACCTATTGTTACAACTTTCAAAAGACCCCGCAATGATCGTATGGTTAGATAATCAAGAGAACCATAGGGATGCGATGAATGAAAATTGGGGTAGAGAGCTTTTGGAACTGTTTTCCATGGGTGTTGGAAATTACACTGAAGAAGACGTAAAGGAATGTGCTAGAGCATTCACGGGCTGGACTATCGGAAACACTGAGTACATGATGGTCCGAGCAAAAAGAGACTCCGATTGGCCTTATGGAAGAATCGCCTACCATTTCGAATATCGAGAAGACGATCACGATATGGAAGAACGAACCTTTCTAGGGCAAAAGGGAAATTTCAACGGTCAGGACATTATCCGAATAATTTGCGAACAAGAAAGTACAGCAAGATTTATATCAAGACACCTTTATCACTTTTTTGTGGCGGATGAAGCACCAGTCCCTTCATGGTCTACAGTAGCACCTAGAGACCCAGAGGCAATTGATCAACTAGTTCAAGAGTACTTCAACTCGGATCACAGCATAACTGCGATGCTGCGAACCCTCTTCAATTCAAATTTTTTCAAATCCCAAAATGTCAGGTACCAAAAGGTGAAAGGACCTGCTGAATTTGCGGCAACTGTTTTGAGACTTGGTGGGCAATTCAATCTTCCAAATAAAGATATGATCCTGAAATATCAACAGATTGTTTGGATGGGTCAAGAGTTAAGCAATCCCTCGAGCGTGGAAGGTTGGCATGAGGGGAAAGAATGGATTGATACTGGGACACTGATAGAGAGAATTAATTTTGCATCAGATCAACTGAGCGATTACGAAAATCCAGGTGTTCGCGAAATAGTAGACACATTGATAAAAGACAGTGCTGGACTCCTGTCCAGTGAGGAGACAGTCTCAAATTGTCTTGCACAACTAGGCTTCCTGGAAATCTCTGCTGAGACTAAATATATTTTAGTGAGATATGCTCAAAAGATTGACGATCCAGTTTCCAAAATAACTGGTGTACTTCGTCTTTTGACCACTTCCAGAGAATTTCAATTGGCGTAGCCGGAAAATGATTGAATATTTGCTTACGCTAGGAATTGTCGCAATGGAAGGAAGGGGATTTGAGTACCCAACAGACTCAGTGTCAGCTCCGAATGCCCGTTTGTACGTAACAAATAAGTCGAGGAATTATGGAGAACGAGGGGTTAGAATAACTGTATTAGACCTCGACAGTGAATTTTATGGGACATTTGGAACTTTTGGAACCTCAGATGGGAAGCTGCAGTCCCCTTCGGCTATTGAGGCTACGGACGACGGGAGAATCCTTGTCTGCGATGACTATACTCATACTGTTAATTTATTTGACTTAGAAGGTAAATTTTTAAACCGATGGGGGATTTACGGTCAAGGTGAAGGTGAACTTAACGGTCCATCGGGATTAGCTGTTGATTCTGATAATAACGTGTACATATCAGATACCCGCAATCACAGGATCCAAAAATTTAACATCGATGGTTACCATATAGCCACTTTCGGTAACCAAGGAAAAAATAACGGTCAATTTGATCTACCATGGGGTATATCAATGACTCCTCGAAACACATTGTGCATCGCCGACTGGGGAAATAACCGCATACAAGAATTAACGATAGACGGGGATGTTTTATCGGTCATCCATAACGAGTCAAATCCTTTATATGAATTGAAATACCCTTCTGGCGCGGTGGTGGATGAGAATGGGTTAATTTACATATCGGACTGGGGAAATGAAAGGGTGAAAATAATAAATGATGAGGGCCTCATGATCCAAAATTTAAGAGGCGAGGGAACAATTTCAAAATGGGCTGGTGAATTTCTAAACACTAATGTCGAAGAAAATGACGCCCGGCAAGCATCAAACATGGATATAGAATTGGATTTCCTTGATGATAATGATCCACACAGCGAGTCCGCTCATATAGAAAAATATTTTTGGTCCCCAGTTTCAATCAAATTGGATAAGTTTAACCGGGTATACGTAACCGAAACTAATCGCCACCGAATACAGGTATATCAACAAACGTAGGAAAATTACAAGACATCATGTGACAAGTATTTCCTCAACCGAAGACTTAACGGAAGTATTGCAAAAGTAACCAAGCCCATTACATAAGTAGACCGCACCAAGCCAAAAGCATCCGCCACAAACCCGTACAATAAAGGCGCCCCAATCGTACCTATTTCGTTGGTAGTATAAAAAAATCCATAATACCTTCCCCTCCGACTGGTAGGTACAAACTTAGCTACAGTTGCATAGAGGGCGCTAGAGGTACCATTTAACCCAACTCCCATCACAAGTACAAGAGGCCAAATAAGCAGATACGGAGTGTAAAGTGATAAGACGATAAAAACCGCCGTCATTCCTTTAGTGATCCAAATAATGTTAACCGTGCCAATTTTGCCATCCAACCATCCACATACATATTTACCCGCGGCTCCACCGGAAAACAAAAGAAATAAGGCAGTACTTATTTCACCCGTCCCCATTCCGTGACCAACTAGAATAAAAGGTAGGAAAACGAGTACGCCTGTCCGAGTAGCATTGTCTAGTGCCCCTATGAAACTCAATGAAATGAACGCCTGGTTCTGAGTTGATTCTCCTAAAGCATCACCTGAGGAAAGGCTGGTCACATTCGGTTTAGGTCGCCCCATATTAAGGTTACGGTTAAAAGCTGCGGTCACCAACATTAAGAAAATTCCTGCAGCCCCTATGTAGAACATGGTTCCACCCCAACCGAACATAATTAGCAAGGTTCCGCCCAATGCTGGAGCAACCATTTTTCCCAAATCCCCTGAGAAATTTACGGTTCCTACCGCTGCTGAGCGGCCAGAATCATTATATGCCCGAGAAACCATACTGGAAGCCAATGGATGCTGGGTTCCCCCTCCAAGACCTCCAATAATTGCGAACACAAATAGTAACCAAAACCCCTTCGATACCCCCATCCCTATTAACCCTGCAGAGGCCCATAAGTTACCCGTTACAAGCATCCAAAATTCTCCGAAATACTCTGCCAAAAAACCTGCTGGTACCTGCAATACAGCGGTAGCCCCACTATGAGTAGACCGGAGTAACCCAACCTCGGCGTAAGTCAAACCTAAACTGTCTTTAATAGCAGGCAGGAGCGGTATCAGCAGTGCAAATATCAGATCGCTCCATATATGCATAGCAGATCCAAAGATCAAAATACGCCGGGGAGTCATTTGTGGGTTGGACATGTATAGAAATATCTCGTGGTTAGGTAAAATGATTTGTGATGTTATCAGGGCTCACATAATAAATCACATTCAGGTGTAGCATATGAAAACTAGTTTGGATACTTCAAAGATAGGGAAAACCGACGTTAGTGTTACTAGAATAGGTATGGGTGGAGCCCCTTTAGGTGGACTAGACTCTAAAACCGCCCGAAACACCCTGGAATATGCCTATGCACAAGGCATACGGTATTTTGACACGGCACCTTTGTATGGATCAGGGCTGAGTGAAATACATAATGGGGAATTTCTTTCAACATTAAAAAGAACCGACTTTGTCCTATCCAGTAAGGTAGGTCGGTTGATAATTCCCGGCCAAGATATCCCGTTTAATTACACAAAAGAGGGGATTCTTAGGTCCATAGATGAAAGTCTCACAAGATTGAATTTGGATTCAATAGATATAGTGCTGATACACGATCCAGACGACCATTATAGTTCTGCGTTGAATGAAGCATTCCCCACTCTGGCAAAACTTCGAGAGGAAGGAGTCATAAAAGCTATAGGGGCGGGTATGAATCAATGGGAGATGCTGAGGCGGTTCGCCGCAGATGCAGATTTTGATTGTTTTCTTGTGGCAGGCAGATACACATTGCTTGACCACTCGGCCCTTCATGAATTAATGCCCTTGTGTTTGGAAAAAGATATAAGCCTGATACTCGGGGGTCCTTACAATAGCGGAATACTAGCATCTGACCTGGATACTAAAAGCACCTATTTCTATGACCCTTCACCCCTTGAAGTAATAGAAAGGGCAAAAAAGATAAAACGGGTTTGCGATCGTCATCGGATACCTCTCAAAGCAGCTGCACTACAGTTCGGACTGATGCACCGGTCCGTTGCTGCAACTATTCCAGGACCTCGGAGCCCAGGGGAAATAAAAGACAATATAGCAATGGCTTCAGTAAAAATAGATTCCGATCTGTGGAAGGAATTGAAACAGGAAAAATTAATCCACCAAGATTGTCCGGAGTAAATATTCTACAAAATCACAGTTGGTGGGATATGAAAGTCTTCATGATTTCGATTGCCTCATCTGATTCTGGCTGCGGATCTCTCACAAAACTGTGGGGCATACCATCAAATACAACCAATTCAATCTCCCCACCTTTCGACTCATAAGCTAACTCAAAATTCGCAGGAATATGGTTCGGAACATTTGCATCATCGGATCCATGGATAAGAAGTGCCGCCGGCAATTTTTCAAATTCTGAATTTTCCAAAATAGCTTGAGGGTTTCCGATTTTCATCATTTTTTCCTCCCCAAAATATGCCAAACTACCACGAATTAAGCTTTCCATACCCCGGTCTTTGGCATACAAATATCTTTCATGTGAATCCAGTACAGCAGATATCCCGATGTAATAATCAACTGAAGCATCTACTGGGGCCCCGTTTACAGGAAAGGGTCGTTTTATGTAGTCCGCTTTAGCAGGGCACAGCACATTTAGCATAGCTGTATGACCACCACTAGAAACGCCTAAGATTCCAAAGCTTGAAGGGTCACCCTTATAAATATTGGATTCATTTTTCCACCACCTGACACCATAATTAACATCTATTACTTGAGCCGGGTAGGGGTCCTGTGGAGCAACTCTAAAATCTATGGCTGCTACCAAAATTCCGCTTTCTGCTAGCTTTTCATCCATATAGCAACCATTAAGACGGGTCCCGCCTTGCCACGCCCCGCCATGAACATCGAGTAATACTGGAAACGGACCGGCGCCTTTAGGTTGGTATATTCTAGCCTCAAAAGATTCTTTTCCGTCTTGAATATAAATCTCGTCGGTAATGTCTATAGAGTACATCCCTTGCGGATTGTAGCTAATAGTCGTCAATTCAATAACTCCAAATAAATGTCGTCAGTCGTTTAGTTTGGCGGCTCCGCCTCTGTTTTGATTTATCTGATCTGTATCCCATAAAGAGGAAAAACTAAAAGCCCTAGGACAATGGCCGTAGGCTTCTTCAACTTCCACCAACACGCCCTGTAAAATTTTTGCATCCTCATCAGGATTGGACACTTCCAGTTGTATTTTAAAATCTACAACAGCCTCATCTGAAATTACTTTCGCTCTGCCATTAACACGCAAAGTCTCATTCAATCCAGGAATGAAAAATATGAGTCCTATATGAGGATTAGTTTGTATGTTTTGATATGACTGAAAAAGTTTATTCCCTGCGACATCAGGTAGTAGGAGGGTATTTTCGTCCAAGACCTTAACGAATCCTGGTAGCCCACCTTTGGGAGAAGCATCGCATTTTCCGGAAGAATCTGAGGTGGCCATTACCATAAAAGGAGCCTCTCTTATAAAAGCAATGTGCGAATCCCGCAAGGATTCCACTACTTTGTTGGCGGCCCTGCTTTTTGGAAACCCGAACTTCTCAGTAAAAGAGTTGTCAAAACGTTCTTCTATTTCAGTCTGCGCCATTTTTCCGTCACTCCTTACTAATTCCTGTGTTTATATAACGGAATATTAACACGGCTTCCCGTCCCCTTTTTACCAATACGATGCATTACCAAAATCTTCCTGATATTCATACTGCCTAGAAATTAGTATCATACCTATCAGCCAAATTAGTTTACTCCCTCTGATCATTGAATAAGGATATAGCATGAGTTTAGCTGGCAAAACTATCTTTATAACAGCAGCAGGCCAAGGGATTGGAAGAGCTATAGCGGAACGATTTCTACAAGAAGGAGCAGAGGTAACAGCAACGGATATAAATCTACCTCTGCTATCTGGTTTAACTGATGCCAATACCTTTGCATTAGATGTAACCAACAAGAGTGAATTACAATCATCGATTAAAGAAATTGACCCCGACGTGCTGGCAAATTGTGCAGGCTTTGTTCATCACGGAACCATTATGGATGCATCAGATGACGAATTTTCTTTTGCCATGAACCTCAATGTGAGACCAATGTTTCATACAATCCAAGCAGCAATCCCTGGGATGAAGGCAAAAGGACATGGATCGATCGTAAATATTGCCTCAGTGGTATCTTCAGTCATAGCAGCACCAAATAGGTTCATTTATGGCACCACCAAAGCTGCAGTTATAGGGTTAACTAAATCCGTCGCAAGGGATTTCGTCGATTCCGGTATAAGATGTAACTGTATTTGCCCTGGTACAGTAGATACTCCCTCTCTCAGGCAAAGACTTAGAGACACTGGTGATTATCAAAAAGCCCTTATGGATTTCAAGGCGAGGCAACCAATGGGAAGAATTGCTTCGGCAGATGAAGTAGCCTTGTTAGCATTATATTTAGCCTCCGATGAAAGCAGTTTCACTACTGGACAGGCCCACATTATTGACGGAGGCTGGGCAAATGGTTCCTAATTTGATAACAACAAGAGCTACTTAAATTGAGTACAATCCCAGAAAGAGCCAGTATTCCAATAGTGGCGCCAACACCAACACCATTTGACCATAATGACAAACCGGATTTACAGCTCCTAGAACAAAACATATTGCAATGGGTCGATACCGGTTTAAGTGGATTTGTTATTGGCTCTTACGGAGGAGAAGAATTTCATCTCTCACAAACAGAGAAAACAGAGATTATCAAGACTGTCTCTCAAGCACATCAGGGACAAAAGTTTGTAATAGCAGGGATAGACACTTTATCCCCAACGGTTGCATCTATGCAGGCCGAGGAATATGCAAAAGTCGGCGCTGACATGGTAAGGGTTAGAATTCCAAAAACCCCTAGAGAACATGGATCGGAATCCGTTGTTGATTACTTTGAAATGGTGACTCGAAACAGCCCCGTCCCAGTGATACCTATTCATCAACCAAAACTGGCGATGGATGTAGACGCTACACCGGAAGAAATCGGTGAAATATCCAACCTAGAAGGCATTTATGCCTACATAATATCCTTGAATTTTAGGTGGGAAAGTAGATTGCCTTCATTAATTAACCCAGAAGTCCAACTCTGGACCTGTAATGGAAGCCTTTTGATGCCAGGGGCGATGATAGGGGCGGAAGGGGCTTGTTTATTCTTTGCAAATTGGGCCCCAGATTTATGCCGCAAAGTTATTTCTCTAGTGCAATCGGGAAACTTTAACGAAGCACAAATCGTTCAAAAATCACTTATCCATGCAGACTATATTGGAATGAACAAAGGTGTCTCTGCCCTGAAAGCAGGTTTGAATCTTCTTGGATACAAAGCCACCAAACCCAGGAAGCCCACCCCTGAATTGTCCATAGGGGAAATTAAAGAACTAAAAAACGCTTTCCAGCAGGCAGGGATACTTTAGCTTACAACATAACCAAACGTTTCGCCGGCTGATTTTATATTTAGTTGCATTTTCTAACACTATTGCAGGTTCCAATTCTAATAATCAATAATCTCGTACAGGACACGGCTACCTGAGGCAGTGTCGCCATTTATCGAACCGATTAAACCTTTAGTCGCTTCATCCATATCGGCATAAAATTGCCTTTGGCCTGTGAAATAGCCGTCTAAACTATCCACTTCCAATTCCATAGCGACAACATCCATTGCCCCTGATATATCAACGTACAAGCGACATCCCACTCCCATACTCCTGTAATTTTCCGCGACAATTTTGAACCCATCCAAGGCCTCAGGCCCTTTTCCTCTTTGGCATACCCATGTGTTTCTAACCGCAAATTTCATGGAATTCTCCTTTTCCTTTTGAAATTATAATTTCAACGCCTACTCATCCTGACATTGGTATTGTTTTTATGAGAATTATATCAATTCGGTGACTAACTCTAATCACAAAAATATCCTGTTAACAAACGGGCCCTTCCAAAACTTTCGATGAAATACACCTCGGAAGAAATTCACCCTGGGATGGTTTCGATAGAAGTTCACCATCCAATACAGAGATGTTCCCACGCAGTACCACCGATTTTGGCCATCCTTTCACCCGATACCCTTCCCAAATACTGTAATCCTCCAGATGCAAATCATCGAGGGACAAATCCTTGTCCACTGTTGGATCCATAATGGTGATATCCGCATCACTTCCCGGGGTTATCACACCTTTCCTTGGATACAAACCAAGTATTTTCGCGGCATTGGTTGATGTTATATCTACAAACCTTTCTAAAGACATTCCTCTTTTCACAACCCCCTCCGTATATGCAACACCCATCCTGGTTTCAATACCATTATGGCCACCTGTTACATCTGCAACGGTCCTAAATTTGATTTTTTCCTCCCAGGTCGTGGAGACCAAATCCGTGGCTATAGTTGAAAGAGTTCCTTCCATTAGTCCTCCCCACAAGGAATCGCGATCTTCTTCACCTTTTAAGGAAGGATATGTGTGATATTTCATACCATTTTTACTGCGATAGTCTTGAAATGTAAAACAGGCATAATTATGTAAAGTTTCTCCATAAATCGGTAACCCTTGAGCCCGACATCTATAGACCTCTTCTACTCCCTCTTGGGCGCTAACATGTACAAAATAGATAGGGCATTCTTTTAATTCTGACAGTCGTGAAACCCGTCTAAATGAGACATCTTCTGACTGTTTAGTATGGACTCTATGCATATTCCACCATTCCCATTCATCAGTCTCTTTGAGCCGGTCATAGTTGTAATGAACCATCTCATCATCTTCTGAATGCACTAGTAAGATCGATCCTGCATCAGCCACCTGTTCCATAATTGTCCCCAATCTTCCAAAATCGGTATGGTTATTTTGCATCTGAGGGCTCGGGGGCCGAATACTAGTCGTAAATATTTTGAAGCTTGCTATTCCTTCCTTTGTGAGTTGCTTGATCTGGGATATGCTGTCCTCATCCGCACCGTTGGTCAAAATTGGATGGTAGGCATAATCTGTATAAGCATTACCAGACCATCGCTCTTCAGCCTCTTCCAAGGCGTGATATAAATCATGCCCAGGTATTTGAGTTGCAAAATCCAGTACTGTTGTTGTGCCCCCTAATAAGGCCGCTTTGGATACCACTTCCGCACCAGACCTTTCAGGCTGGCGTGGCCCTCCTATATGAGCGTGTGGTTCTATCCCTCCTGGAACTACGATCATACCTTCGGCATCAATAATCTTGTTAGCGTCATTTGCATCTATTTCTTCAGTCGATAAAGAAGTGATCCGCCCGTCATCGACAAGGATACCCAACTTCCTCGGGCCGGAGGCTGTTACAACAGTGCCTCCTTGAATTAATAGATCATGCACAATCTGCCTCCTTTCATACTTAACCCACTGAATAGGCGCATATTAACACTAAGAGGTCTGAGGTTCCTTTCTAAGTCCTCGTTGCCATCGTGAAGTTTGTTGATGAATCGGATCCATTGGAATCAAATGTTGATCTTTTTCCTAGGGATTTCCTCATATCGATCCATTTCCTCATTTTGTACGTTATATATGGTTGATTCAGCAAAGCTGAAGGCAGCGGTTTGACCGTCTTTATCCATACATACTATGTTCATATATGTACCAAAAGAGTCTTGATAATCTTTCAGATCTTCCATGGCCCTTTGTCCAGCATCCAACAGAGTCAAACCAGATTGAAGATACATCACCACAGAACGAGCAGTACAAGCCCTCATAGATAATTCACCTCTACCCGTACAAGCAGCTGACCCATATCTGTTGTCTGCGAAATTGCCAGCCCCTATTATTGGCGAGTCTCCTACTCGACCTGGATATTTCCAACCTAAGCCACTGGTTGATACCCCAGAAGCTATATTCCCTTTCCTATCTCGAGCTATAAAGTTAACTGTTCCCAGGTGTTTAGCTGTGGGCAAATTTGAGCTATATTTCCTTAAATTATCGAGATACTTATCCATTCCCTGTAACCCTTCTCCTCTTTCGTCGAGACCTTCCACCCATTTCCTTTTTGCTGCAGAGGTGAGCAAATTCCTGGGACGAAACCCCATTTCTTTCGCAAATTTGGCAGCCCCCCTGTCTACAAGCATGACATGAGGAAGTTCTTCCATTACCTTGTGGGCAATAGAAATTGGATGTTCAAAATTCTTAAGTCCTGCTACAGCACCGGCACGTAAGGTTTGTCCATCCATTACGGAGGCATCTAATTCGACTTGACCCAATAAATTTGGTAATCCTCCTCGCCCAACAGAGTGGTCTGAAAGATTACTTTCCACCATTCTGATACCGGCTACAATAGCATCCATAGCAGTTCCACCATTTTTTAACACTTTTATGGATTCCCCAATGCCTACATCGCCATTTGCTGACGTAATAACTAAACCCGCGTACATGAAATCTCCCGTAAAATATGAATATAAACTTCTAGGTTCAATAAATCTGACAAAGGAATTAGGAATAAAGCCATGATACATAAAGATTTTAGTTGTGACATTTATTTTATAAGGCATGGGGAATCAAAATCGAACGCTACCCCTGGTCTTGCAGCCGGCATTAATTTCGATGCACCGCTTACTGAACTAGGCCACCAGCAAGCTAAATTATTGGGGGAACGATTTAAGAGTGAAAAATTAAGTTTTGATAAAGTTTTTAGTTCAACTTTGACTAGAGCTATTCAAACAACAGAAAACATTTTCACGGGTATGGGTAATCCAAACAATAGCTTCCAGAAAATTCCAGAGATAATAGAACAACAAATTCCAGGGTGGCGCGGCGTCCCAACTGAGGAGGCCTATACCAACGATACAATGACTTACATCATGGAAAAGGGTAGGGACTTTGTAGGGCCCGATGGCGAAAGCATAAGGGAAGTGCAAAAAAGAGCAACGAATTGGCTAGAAGATGAACTGATTTACAACCGCAAACTCTGTAGCACCCCTACATCCTTGAAGATAGCTATCATAGGCCATGGGAATACTATGAGGTCAATATTTCATTACATCATGGGTTTTGATCAAAGGTTGATATATAAAATTGGTGTAGATAACACTTCAATTTCCAGGTTTATATTTAACAGCAAGGGATGGTCCGTTGTTTGCCTGAATGACAACTCCCATTTAAGAACTGGCCCTTCTGGAACGTTTGAGGCTAGAAGTTGAATTCCCGCCTTCTACCCTTGATTTCTACACCTAGCCTCTTTATTCTGATGCCAATTTCAGAAAATTGTTGACTCCCTTTTGGTTCACAAAGGATAAAGAATGAATTTTGGAAGCTTCATGGAATTCCATACTAGAGAAGGAAATGGACAAGAGGACGCTTTTCAAGAATCCTTTGACCATGTCGCACTCGCTGAAGAACTGGGGCTCGATACAGTCTGGCTAGCCGAAACCCACTTCAACCCAAACCGTTCAGTGTTATCTGCTCCGTTAGTTTTAGCAGCAGCGATAGCGGGCCGAACAAAAAAAATCAAAATAGGCACAGCAGTACAAATATTACCGCTTGGTAACCCTCTCAGAATCGCCGAAGAAGTAGCAACCTTAGACCATGTCAGTGGAGGACGATTCGAATTTGGTATCGGTAGGAGTGGGCTTCCTAGTGCCTATAATGGGTACAACATACCATACACGGAAAGCAGAGAGCGATTTTATGAGGCCATGGAGATAATCAAAAAGGCTTTCACTGAAGACAGCTTCACTTATTCCGGGAAATATAACAGTTATGAAGACGTGTGTTTGACCCCAAAACCGTTGCAAAATCCGTACCCGCAAATGCGTATAGCAGCCACAACCTCCGAAACTTTCACCACATTGGGGCAGATGGGAATTCCAATTTTTGTTGGAGTAAGAGGGCTTTCTTTATACGACGTTGCCCAGCAAGTCGTTTTGTATCGTGATGCCCTTAGAGAATCCGAACATGCTACTGGTAGTATTTTGCTAAGGGTTCCAGTGCACGTAGCAAACTCGACCCAGGAAGCTTTGGCAAATTCGGAAGCGAGTTTCATGAAACAGTTCCGACGCTTGGGATCTCAGCTTGGTACTAATGCGACGGCATCATTAAATACTGAAGGCAATACCAGCAAAAACCTATCGGAAATAGACTGGACCGATATACAGGGGGAAAAGGTAGCAGTAGGAGACCCGGATACCGTTGTGGAACAACTCAAAAATATGATTGATGTTCTTACTCTAGACGGGATTGCAGCAGAGTTTAATGCGGGAGAAGAAATTCCTGCCGGCATTGTAGAAAACTCGCTTTCACTATTTTGTAAAGAAGTAATGCCAAAGTTGCGTTGAAAAATACTATTCTAGGAAATTTTTCGACTGGCACGTTCTTTCAATGAGATCAGCTTCTACCTTCATAATAGGCTCAGTTATTTTGATCATATATCTGCTATATCGATTTCTTGTCGCTGCAGATTAAGGGAAATTAGATGTCCAGCAACGATTACGTTTCCTTGGTTCCGAAATACACATTCTCATCAGCACTTAAAGAACAAAAATCAGACCTGAAACACAATCCCCTCACGGCCTGTATGGCAGATGCAAAATATCTAGGCGTAATCAGTCCCTAAAGTTTACATACTGTAGCGGCTGATTAGTTTCCATTTTTTTTATAAAAGCTATGGCTTCTTGAAGTTCATCACGTTTCTTACCTGACACATGAAGTTCACTTCCCTTTATAGAAATCTGAACCTTCATTTTGGATCCTTTCACAGATTTGTTAATCTTTCTAGCAAGGTCAGCATCAATTCCTTGCTTAATAGATATTACTTGTCTTAGTGAGTCCCCCGAAGCATTTTCCGCCTTTCCAAAGTCCAGTGCCTTAGCATCAACTTTTCTACTGGCAAAATTTTGCCTCAATAGGTCGTGTAATTGCGTCAGCTTCATATTGTCGTCGGCAGTTATAGTTAATGTGTTTTCGCTTCGTGCTATGTCACATTTAGTTCCCGCAAGATCAAACCGTTGTGTAATCTGACGTTTTACTCCATTAACAGCATTATCGACTTCCATAAGGTCTGTTTTTGAAACAATATCGAATGATGGCATTTGCTATTTCCTCCATAAACTTGCCCTTAACCTTTAGTTAAATCAGATAGGGCTTATTACTCTAATAGGGTTTCCTTGAATAAATCCGATAACACATTCTACTGTCTGTTCGTAGAAAATCTTATACGTTTCATTTGTAACATATCCAATATGTGGGGTAATAATGGTGTTTTCTAAAGTGATTAAAGGATGATCTGAAGGCAATGGCTCCAAGCTAAACACATCCAATGCAGCACCAGCTATTTCACCTTCGGCCAAGGCATTAACTAGTGCTAATTCATTCACGATTGGGCCTCGAGAGGTATTGATAAGAAAACTAGTTTTTTTCATCAATTTAAGTTTAGATGCATCAATAAGGTCTTTAGTCCTTGAGCTAAGCACAGTGTGGATACTGATAAAATCTGATTCAGCCATTAGGGTTTCCAAAGAAACATATTTCGTATTCCTTCTTTCTGCTTTTTCTTTAGTTAAATTTTGGCTCCAAGCGATCACATCCATCCCAAAAGCATTTCCATAATTAGCCACCTGGCCACCAAGATTACCTAGACCAATCAGCCCGAGGGTTTTTCCCTTCAATCCAACACCTACCGTACTTTGCCACTTTCCCCTTTTAACTGACTCATTCTCCTTTGCTATGTTTCGAGCTAAATCTAAAATCAACCCCCAGGCTAATTCAGCTGTCGGGTAGAGAAGGCCATCTGTTCCACAAACGACGACACCCAGGTTATTCGCTTCTTTAACATCTATTGATGCGTTCCTCATACCGGTCGTAATCAATAATTGCAATTTAGGGAGTCGCTGTAATATTTCGATAGGGAAAGGAGTTCTTTCTCTCATAGCACAAACGATTTCGAACGATTCCAACCTTTTCACTAAAGAATCCGAATCGTGGATGTGATCATTGAAAACTGTAACCTTAGCTTCGCTCGATAGTTGACCCCAGTTTGCGAATCCAACCGCAACATTCTGATAGTCATCCAACACAGCCACATTAAGCATTTATACCCCTTTGAGTCTTCGCTATAAACCCGTTCAGTTTATCTGGAAGTCGTTCATCAACGGATCTTACAGCAAACCTCAGAAGTTCCGGATTTTCCATAGGATGAATGTCTGTCAAAACAAGTAATTCCCTCCCATAATCATCAAGGTATTTCCCCGCAAGATATTCATTACTGACATCACCTTCCCCAAAAGCGTCTACCTCTCCTGACAACAATTGTGACACGATTTCATCTTGGGAAGGAACAAGCGGAATTATCGTTGCTCCTAGCGGTTCATACCTGATACTCCCATCTATATGAGCACTTGAGGTGGGAGTTACAACTATCTTCCTACCTTGAAAATCCTTCGGGCCCTTAAGAATGTCCCTATCAGACTTACGAATCAACAATGATCTAGTGACAAGCATGTAAGGATAGCTCCATACCGCATTTTTCCCGAGTTTTCGATCCTCATGTTCCATCATCCCTGCTGCCGATACATCACAATCACCCTTTCCGGGTGCTTCCCATAATCCCGCGAAGGCTCTCTTTATAACCTCCACTTCTAGCTGTATTTCCCGTGCAAATGCCTTCAACAAACCGATATCGGTACCTACAATATCTCCACCATCTACATACGAAAAAGGAGCAAACTCAGTATAAGTACATATTGTAAGTACACCTGGACATACAGTTGAAAATAGATCTTTATTTTCTGACAAAACATAAACCCCTTTGCTGAAGTTAGAAAATTTATCCCTGTTCCACCGGAAACCCAACTATGCTTCCCCATTCTGTCCAGGAGCCATCATAGATCTTCACTTTATCTATTCCTAGAATTTCATTGATAGCAAACCACGCCAAAGTGGCCCGGTGGCTCAGCCTACAATAACTCACAATTTCTTTTTCTCCATCCCCAGTAATGCCCACTTTGGCGAATTTCTTTTTAAGGTCCTCTTCCGATATAAACGTATCATCTTCACTTAATAAGTCGCGGAAGAACAGGTGCACTGCGCCAGGGATTCGCCCTCTTCTTTCTGCACCATGATCGAATCCTCCCGGAGGGCTAACTCTTTCTCCCCGATATTCTTCCGGAGAACGGGCGTCTAAAAATATATTGTTTGAGGAATTTAGTTTATCTAGAACCTCAACTCTTCCTATCCTACTTTCAGAATTGGGTTTTGGGGTTTTATTCTTAATAGGTTTGAGTGTTGGAACCTCAGATGTCAAAGGATGGTTGTCTTTAATCCATCGTAACCTGCTACCGTCCAAAATTCTCACATCCTTTACTCCTGCCATAATCATTACCCAGAGAGCGTATGTTCCATATTGAACTGGGTCACCACAAAGCACTATCGTGGAATCAGTAGAAATACCCAAATCACCTAGTCTGTCGCTAAGCTCAGAAGATGTGGCAAATTCTCTGTCAGTCTCATGCCATAGAAGATCTTTCCAAAAACAAAATATTGCTCCGGGTATATGACCATTTTCATACGCTTTCCCTTCCTGGTCTGACGACACTTCCAGCACGGTAACATCAAGGTCGTAGAGGTGGTCTAATAGCCAAGACCCACTTACTAGTTTTTTGGTTGTTTCAGCCATGGATACCTTCCAAATTCTTTTATTTATAAGCATTCTACTAAACAATAGATTATTCATCATTGAAAATTTCTGGCACATATTTTTCGTGCACTTTTAATCGCCTCATGTAATTAGTATTATTACGGATACTGATTTATAGGCAAATAAATTTACAGGGATTTAGATATGAAACTAGGTTTATTCCTTATGCCCTCCCACCCTCCAGAAAGGTCGCCGTACGACGCCCAACAATGGGATCTCAAATGTTTACGTATGGCGGACCAACACGGCCTTGCAGAGGCTTGGATAGGGGAACACTTTACGGCTCCTTGGGAACCGGTGCCCACCTTCTACCCTTTCATCACCCTATAGAGCTTGCTGCAAGGGTTGCATATTTGGATCATTTGGCCCAAGGCAGATATATGTTTGGAATAGGTTCGGGCGGTCTTCAGTCAGACCATGAATTATTCGGCGTCGATATGGAAAATGGTGAACATAGAGAAAGAACTAGAGAGTCACTCGATATAATCCTAAACCAATGGAAACACGTAGATGGACCCTTTACTTATAAAGGTAAATTCTGGGACATAAATATACCCGACCCCAAAGACTATGCGTTTGCCGACCTACGTCATCACATAACGCCATTTCAAAAACCGCATCCGCCTATAGGGGTCGCCGGAGGCAGCCCTGGATCTGAGACTCTTAAGATAGTTGGAGAACGAGGTTATATTCCCATGAGTCTAGGGTTAAATGCTGTTTATGTGGCTAATCACTGGGACGTAGTAACTAAGGGTGCAGAGTCAGCCGGGCGACAGCCACCATCCAGAAGTGAATGGCGAATTGTACGAGATATTTGGGTAGCTGATAGTGATGAAGAGGCTAGGGAAGGAGCTATGAATGGGATGCTTGGAAGAGCTTGGAAAGAATATCTGCGATCTTTATTCGAACAAGGAGCCTACCCCTTCGTATCCTTTATGAAGCATGACGAAAATATGTCCGATGATGATGTAACTATCGAATATATGATGGAAAACCTCTGGATAGTCGGATCCCCAAAAACCGTCACAGAAAAACTCCGAAATCTCTATGCGACAGTTGGGGGCTTTGGGCATCTTTTATGGTTAACATTCGACCATTCTGAAAACAGTGAAGCATATGAAACTTCCATGAGGCTTATGGCAGAGAAGGTGATGCCTAATTTATCGGACCTTACCGGAGACCAGCTGCCGATGGGTTAATTATTCTTGCCTTCCGCCGAAGGCCGGCATTACTTCTTCTGCAAAAATTCGTAGCTGAGACAGGTATTCGTCCCTCGGCATACCTTCTGGCCAGTGAAGAATAATGTTTTCGAGGCCAGGGTATTTTGCTTCAACTTCTTTAAGAAATTTGATTTGGTGCGAAGGTGGACCACATATCCATGCTTTCTGCTCAACTCCATCCTCTATCTTAGGAGTCCTCGCTGGGGCGCCCGGAGTTCCCCAAACACGCCCTTCTTCATCTGCATATCTAACAAATCCAAATGGTGCAAACCATTTAAATCGCTCGTCATGGAACGGACGTAACCTCTCCATGGCCTCTTTCTCGTTTTCCGCTATTTAAAATCCGATTCCCAGAGCCAAATTACTACCCAGAACATTCCCTCTGCCATTTTCTGAGCATGCATCTCTAAACCTATGAAACACCTCATCTACCAATTTTTCTCCCGTCAAGGCAACTAGGCCTTTAAAGCCATTTCTGGCTATAAAATCGATACTTCCTCCACTCACAATAGGTTGCCAGGTTTCCACCGGTAGATTCACGGGCTTTGGAACCAAAGTTATCTCCTCAAGGTCATATCCTCTGTACGGGACGGGTGCAGGAATCGAATAGTTCTTCCCATGATGACTGAATGATTCGCTGTTAAAAGCTTTTAAAATAACCTCTATTTGTTCTTCAAATAATTCCCTATTTAAATCATTATCTATAACCGGGGAACCAAACGTCTCTACTTCACGAGAGTGATAGCCTCGTCCCACCCCGAATATCATCCGTCCCCTCGTAAGTACATCGGCCATGGCATAATCTTCAGCTAACCTAAGAGGATGCCACATAGGCACAATATTAAATCCACACCCAAACTTTAATTTTTCTGTTTTTGCAGCCAGATGTGTGCTTAGCAATATCACGTTGAGAATACATTCATATCCCTCCCTTTGAAAGTGATGTTCTGCCATCCAAAGAGCATAATAGCCGAGCTCATCCATGAGGATCGCTGCCTTTTCAGCTGTCTCCATCGACTGAACCAACCGCTCATTTTTGTATCTTCTGTCATTAGCCGGAATTCCGTCGAGTCCCACATCTTCCAAATCGATGTTTCCAACATAAAAAACCGAAAAGTTTTTAATCATTCAGTACTCCTAGTTTTCATATGCAATTGTTTTCACTAAAAAGCGGGCGTTATAGACCGTCATTTTCTACGTTCCTTAACTGGCAACCATGGGCCTGGAGGCCCTTGGGAAGGTTTACAAACGAGGCAGGCTCTAAAACCTTCCTCATAAGCCTGTTTTAAGGATCGGAAATATCGTCTATTTTGAGATTTGGTACGTCTACCTGGAGGGCAGTTAGGCCTGCATACAATTTTTGTAGTAGTACAAGCGTTAAATTTAGCGTTCATGGTCCCATAGACCTCGGGTACCTACATCCACGCCGCCATCCACAGCCAAGACCTGCCCAGTTATCCAAGCTGATTCATCTGATGCAAAAAACAACGCTGCATTGGCTATATCTTGAGGATAGCCGGTACGGCTCAAATTGACCTCGGCATTTACCACTCTTCCATCTCCAATAGTCCCCCGAAACAATCCAGCAGCTATAGTATTTACTCTAATATTGTCTGCATATAGTTCGCCCGCAAGATTTTGTGACATTCCAATAACGGCACTTTTGGCAGCACCGTATGAAGCATTTCCTGCCTGACGCACATTGAAGCTAGCTGCGACGGTTACTATCGATCCGGCACCACTCTCTTTCATAACAGGGCGGACGGCCTGAGCAAGGTTATATAAACTATTCATTGTGTTGGCGGCCGTACTGTCCCAAAAGCTTTGATCGATATCCTCTAGACTGCGGTTCGGATCAAAATTACCTCCAGCTGCAGCATATAGAATGTCTATTTTCCCAAACTCATCGACTACGTTGTTCACAATTTCCTCAACCGCCTGTTTTTCAGAAAGATCTCCAGGAACTACGATCGCGGTTCCCCCCAGACTCTCTATTTGACTTGCTGTCTCTTTAAGACGTTCTTCCCCTCTTGCCGAGAGAGCTGTTTTGGCTCCTTCTTGGGCAAACAATCGTGCTGTTGCTCTGCCCATTCCTTGTCCAATACCAGTTAGCAAAGCAACCTTATTTTCTAATCTCATATTTCTCACTATTTAACTACTTAGTTATTAAGCTAATTGGATTTGACGCCCCCGAACTATAGATATTGGAGGAGAAATCCACAACTCTAATTCAAACGATCAATTCTTGGACGCAAATCTGTCCGGACGATATGGGTCTAAATCACCATTGGGTATTCCCGTTACCATTTCCAATGCCGCCAAAGCACCCACCAGTGGGGCAAGTGTGACACCACTATGCATAAGGGTAAGATAGATATTATTATGCCCGGGTGAAAACCCTATTACCGGAAGATCGTCCTCTGGCATAGGCCTAAGACCCACAGGAACCCTTATTGCCTCAACACCTGATAGTTGGTCAAAATATCGAGCTGCCCTTTGAATGAGCTTATTCGCATATTCTTGTGAATCATCTTCCGTCTCACTTTCCTGGTCACCGGCACCGATCATCACCGCGCCATCAATATCTTGCCTGATATGTATTTCTTTTTCTTCTTTGCTGATCCGTGGCAGATATATGGTGGCCAAACTATGGATGAAGGAGGGCAGGGGTTTTGTTTTCACAACCACCCCGGGACTTCTTCTCTGAGGCAGGTTTATACCTGCGGTCTTCGCCAATTTAGTCGAGTCTATTCCCGCAGCTATCACTACTTGGTCAAATTCCATTTCCTGCTCATCCAGGCGCAGAAAAACTTTGTCAGCGCTTTGGGTAATGGAATCGACAGGGGTGTCCAAATAGATTTTCCCACCAGCTTCCTGAATCTTATGCAAACAGGCTTCCGCCACCTTGACAGGTAAAACGTGTCCTTCGTCGGGGGTGTAAATACCAGTATGAAATTGCCCGATTTTCAAGTTCGGTTCAAACCTGGAAAGTTCCTCCATTGATATTAGTCTCGCTGAATATCCCCATGAGTTAAGTCGTTCACACTCTGAAGCCAATCTTCGACCTTCATCAGGATCCGAACAGTAGGTGACGTTCCCGCCCCAACGGAGACCAATGTCTTCACCCAAATTTTCAGAAAATCTAGGCCAACGATCCATGGAACGATAGTTTAAATCATAATAATGCCGAGGTTGTTTCGAGAAGGCATTGATCCAAGCGAAAGAGTGACCGCTTGCACCAGTTCCAGGCTGATTTTTATCGAATACAGACACGTCGATCCCATGTTGGGACAAGTGGAAAGCCACCGATGCGCCTACGATCCCCGCACCAATTATTGCGATTTTTTTGTTTCTCATGATTTAAGTTTTAAAAATATGTTTTTTTCACTCAACCGGACAATAACTCGACACTTGATTTTCACATCAAGTCATCTTAAGAAAAACTGATTCATTTAACCATTTTATCCGGTGTCAGAAGTTCATTAAATTCAATCCAATTTTCTTCCGTAAGCGTCAGTAACTCTCTCCAAATTTCGAGTGACTTAGATGGAATTTCGTTCTCTTCTCGAAAAACTGATTTCAAGGCTTCATCTGCCCATTGCAAAACCACGATATCTTTTTCCCCCGGGGTAGTACCAGGATTAAAATAAACTGAAAACTCTCCTCGCTGTCCGGCACCGCTGTAGGTTTCTGCTGCTTGATAGGCTAGAGTGGCGACTTTACGAGACTGACCTGGCTTAGCCTTAAATACTCTTTTAATATGAAACATTCTTCCTCCTTAGTGAGACAATATTATTGATGATATCACTAGGTATCAGGAATGAAACAGTATCAGCATAAAATCGGGTAACCACAAAAATCTTTGCGCAGTATCTGCTCGAGCACCACCCTGGGCTACTCGAATTACTTACAGTAACCACCTCAGAGTTATAAGTCCTCTGAGACGGTTATTGCAAAATAGTTAAGCCGATTCGTTGCAATCGCTATTCTTCTGTGGCTTATTCAGTGAACCTAAAGAAACCATAGGCCTGCATCTCATCCCACATCTCACCTGAGGCGAATTGGATTTGACCTTCCCTCACATGGTCTTTATAGGTCATGTATTCTGGGGCTGCATGTTTCTCAACACTATATGTAAATGCGGCAGTATCACCGAAGGTATACCCATTCAAATTACCATTATTGGCCCTCTGTGAATCATCCCGTACCTTTGTTTTTATATCATCTATAAATTCATCAAATGAGAGAGTTATGGTAGCGACTTTGTTACCGCCACCGTAATTCGGATCTTCAGCAGCCGGTGCAATTTCCAATACCGGCAACTCTATTGTGGTTGGCATATTAGACAGATCGTTTTCATAGTCAGCCCCGTATGGTAACTGCGCTGAGTACCACCATGGGAACAAGTTGTATATCCCGGGAGAGCTGCCCGGCCAGTCTGCATCATTTCCAGGTGTGATACTTGGGATACTGGGGTAGTACTCTATAAAGTCTGTAATGTTTCCATTATTGTATAAGAATTCGTAACCAGTACACGAAGACCAGGTTGCACATCGTTCTCTAATTTTTTGCTCTGTTGTATCCCATTTCCATATGGCTATTCCACCCGGGAAGGCACCAGCGTTATCAGCAAAATTTACTGTGTTTGAATTCACATATATTTGCCCGTCGTATCCAGTAGACCCATATAGCTCTAGTAAGTAATACCCTTTCACTAATTGAGTATCTCGCTCTATTATTGCAGGAATTTTAATTATGTTAGCTCCGTTTTCATTTTCCCTACTGTAAAGGCTTCCAGGACCTTCGATTAGACCAGATGCATTACCAAGGACAGCGAGTAAATCGGTATCGGTGAATAATTGCTCTGGCTCTTGGATTTCTGATTTGATCAAGCTCCAAGCCGTCAATGGTGGCCACTGTTTTCCCTCATTGCTGCCTAAACGATCGCCCATGATATCCAAAGGTCCTGTCTTATTCGGTCCTGCAGGAGCACCCCTGTGGTAGTAGTCTGGCAGTCCAAAATACGCGTGGCCTAATTCATGGCCCCATGTTCTGTGGGCTTCTTCATGTGATATATCAAGCTCGGTGTCTTGGGACCATACGGGTGGGCTGGCCATACCTATTACGCTATTAGGGCCAGTATCCGGACCTCCGACCCCCCAGACGAAAATAGGAGTTATATTTCTAAAGTAATGCTGGCCATTTCCGGCTATATCCCATTCGGTTCCAAGACCGAATGAATCGATTACATCTTCTCGGCTCGGTCGGTATGGGGCAAGCAAATTATATGACCCGTTTTTATGGTACAAATTTCTGTACCTTAATCGGTCAAAACGTTGATCTATTTCTTCAGGTATCGTAGTGTCTTGATCGAACTCAGGGCAGACTGATAAGGGCTTCTGACCATTCTTTTCCCATCCGCGTCCACAATTTCCGCCGATGTATGGCTTGTCTCTATCGATTTGAATCGACTTTACAACATGACCTGCACGGTCACGAATTGGAGATATGGCAAATTTACCGTCGCTCATAACATCAAAATAGTGACCTGGTGTGTCTTCTTCCATTCCGTATAGAAGATTATCAATATCTTCCAACGTTAGACACAATGATTCTCCAACCCGATCTGCGACTTTTACTTCTTGTGCTCCTCTACATTGGGAGTCGCTGTAGGTAATCAACATGGGTAGGGTAAACCTTGTCATATCAGCAGTAGTGAATGTCCACGAGGTGATGTCCCCGATTAGGCTAGGTAAATCCTGCATATTGCCACCAGTTAGTTCTATGCCAGAATCTGAATTAACAGCAACTTTATAGGAAGTGTCTCCATACAAAGGAACATCTGGTATGAAACTAAGAATTTGGCTTGCCGACTCTGGTAATTGAACCGTTCGTCCACTTACTGGACTTAATTGTGACTCTTCACAAAGTGAGTCAGCACACTCATATAACGTGAGTGATCCTTCTAAATTTCTAATATCTAGGCTGTCAATTGAAGAAATTCTTATACCAATTTCCGGGTCCCATGAAACTTTGTCTAGTCCCGCTGAAGGTAAAGCAACAGCAGGCACATCTAGTGCGGCCTGACGGATGTTTACAGCAATTCTTCCGAAAACTGAATGCCCAAGCCCATCATCCAAAGAATATTCAAAAATATCGGATGAGGTATCAGTGCCGCTATGTGTATATGTGAAAGTTGATCCATCTAAAACTAAAGAGCCCTGCGCGGGTTCTCCCGATATCGCAACAGTAAGATCGGGCCCGTCAGGATCAGTCATAGCATTAACAACATTGACATCAGCTGATCCGCCCTGCGCAACATTCACTTCGTAATTCGCGGCGAACGGTGCATCGTTTACAGGAGCCACTGTTATGGTCACCCATCCCCAGCCGGTTCCTCCATGCTCCTGCCGCAACTCATAATTAAATTGGTCTTGTGATGTCTCAGAACCATCGTGAGTGTACACCAAAAAAGACTCGGTGATATTACCGGTTTCTCCATCAATGATGTTTGAAAAAGTGTATGTGCCATTGGACGGGTGAGTTGCTCTTGTATCACCGTGAAAACCAGAATCATCCGCTGCTGGAATCACTGGATCTGCTTCAGGGTCCAACTGATCTGGTGTGAACCCAGACAGGGGACCAATGATAGGAATATGAACCGCTCCACCTTCATCCACAATTGCGGATACATTGGGAGGAGTGGGATTTCGGTTTGGTATTATCACTGATACATGTACTGCCCCCGAACTGGTAGCACCAAAATTATCGACAACCGTGTATCTGAATGAGTCACTATTCCCCTCATCCCCGTTATGTTCATATGTGATTGAGTGACCACCCGAAATGTCAACGATGCCATGAACTCCTTGGGTTGCTGATTGAATCCTGGTAGATGGTCCCAAGTGAAAGTCATATTCGGAAGTAGCTGATTGCTGAATCTGGATACTCCGATCCGAAGCAACCGGAGGCTCGTAATCCGTTGTGAGATTCACAACTACCGTGCCAACGGAGGAAAGGCCGTTACCGTCAGATACTGTGTAAGTGAAAGCCTCCTGACCGCTGTAATTGGACGGATGAGTCGAAGCGACGGACATTCCATTTAAATCTGGAGTATCAGGAGCTGGCAAAATAGCTATACGTAAATCTGCATACTCAAAGGCACCCCATGAAAAACCGCCAGCACGTCCCTCTTCTGCCGGTATCCCATTAATATGGGTTATTGTGAGATTATCTCCATCTGCATCCATGTCATTACCTAAGACGTCGAATACTTGATGGTCAAAGCTACCCGGGTCTACACCTGATTGTATGGTGAAAATATCGTCTACAGCGACAGGGGCATTATTCGGTCTTACGTAAGTCAGTTCTACCGACATCGCTACTTCAAAAAGCTGGCCATCGGTACCACGCACAGTAGCCGTAAAGGTATCCACCGGGTTCGAAGAGCCATCATGGATGTAATAGATTTCCCCACCCACTACAGATGCACTTCCATACTGAGGGTTCGAAACATCAACATATCCGCCCTCTACTATTGTCGTTAATGCCGAGTCTCCAGCCGCGCTTCGGGCCGCCTCTGCAGCTGCAGCCGCCACAACCTCGGCCTCCGCAGCCTCTCGGGCTTGTTCTGCAAGTTCTTCTTCAGCTTGTTGTTCAGCGATACTAGCAGCAAGGGCAGCTAACTCTGCCTGTGCAGCGGCTTCCTCTCGTGCAGCTAATTCGGCTCTAGCTGCCTCTGCTTCAGCTTCAGCTCTAGCTGCTTCTTCGGCATTTCTTTGTATCCTTTCGAGAGTACGAACTTCCTCTAACCTAGCAGCTTCGGCTGCGGCTTCTGCCGCGGCTTCTTCACGTTCAGCCTGTACTTGTGCCTCTACAGCAGCTGCTATTCTCGCTGATTCAGCTTCTGCTTCTCTAAGTCGAACTAATTCAGCTTCTGCCTCTGCAGCCTGTTCCTCAGCTATTCTGTTTGCTTCAGCGGCAGCATCAGCTTCAGCGGCAATCTCGTCCAACTGAGCTATATCTTGAACAACCATTTCATCTAGCTGGTCAGATGCTTCATTTAATTCTTCTAGTGCTTCTTCCGCTTCTGCTTCTGCCTGTTCGGCACTATTTAATGCCACATCTGCCTGGGCAGAATTCCTCTCAGCTTCCTCTGCTGCAAACGCAGCCTGCTCAGCTTCGACTAATTCGGCAGCCGCCTGTGCTTCAGCAACTTCGGCATCCTCAACAAGCTCTGTAACAACCGCCGCCGCCGCCATCTCGTTCGCCTCCACCACTAGCTCGTTTGCTGCTGCGAGGTCGGCCTCTGCTCTTTCAAGATTTTCAGTAATTCCATCTAAAGCTTCTCTGTCAGAGTTACCCGTAATAGTAATGTAATAATCACCAACAGAATGGCCACCGTAACCTCTTGCGACAGCCAAATAAACCCCATCATTTTCGACCGTATATGAAACCTGGGAATCTCGTCCCACGTAATCATCGTTATAGGCAACTTGATTCCCATTTGGGTCAAGAAGGGTTAGCGTGGGGTCCAAGTAAGTAATTCCATCTAAAACAATTAAAAGGTTGTCTCCTGACAGTGCCGAGATTTCCCACACATCCTCTTGATTGGCAACTTGAATTTCACCATATGAAGTGCTTTGTCCCTCTGGATCCATGTCAGATATAGTGCCTCCGCCTTCCTCTACCAAAGAGCCACCAAGACTGGCGAATTCCAGTCTCAATTCATATAATCCTGTTGTATTGCCGTACCCCTTTGCAACAATCGTGTATTGCCCCGAATCTGCGAGCGGAATATTGATTCCTGCGTGGAGACCTTCAAAGTCATCGTTCATAGCCACTTGCTGCCCGTTGGGCCCATTAAGCACGAGATAGGTGTCTATTCCGGGGGAACCAGGTGCGCTTACCATCCGTATCTGGACGATGCTGCCCTGTGGGTTTTCGAATGTCCATTCGTCTTCATCAGGTGCTGGAGAATCGAGCTCTCCAGACACTGTGTAAACGACCCCGACCTCTGGGGTATCCGGAACTTCAATTTCACCACCATCACCATCACCACCAATGGCCCTACCAATAGCGGTATCGCAGGCCATTAAAGCAAAGAGGGAAATTGAGATAGCCAAAAACATTAATGCCCTAGTTGCCATTTTAGGTTTAGTATTCATCAAATTTTGAAACCACGCGTATGTATTAACTGAAAATATCGAAAGCCTGGCGGAATTTTATCGCCAAAATAGTTTTTTGAATAGGGTGTTTACACCTAAATAAGACTAAGGGAAGTGGCGACAGGATGCATTGATAAATTAAGTTTGTTTAAATTTTTCCTACCAGACCACTCAAAAATTCCATACTTCTATTCGAGGAAGAATCAGCCTCTTGTCCAGTGGGAAATATTTGCACCGCAATATCAGTGGCTCCTGCATAAGAATAATCTCTCAGCATAGCCTCAGCCTCTTTTTCATTCCCAATAAGTGCCATTTCCGCGGAACTTTCCACACCTTCTCTCTCTAACATCGCCCTGTAACTTGGCAATTGACCATACCTGCCGAAATACTTATCGGCCTGTTCAAATGCTGAATCAGGATCATCTGTAATTGATAAAGGAACAGCAGCGACTATTCTGGGCTTTTTCCTTCCCACCTCATGAGCTGCATCATTAATTGTGGGAACAACGTACCGTCTAAGGGTTTCTGTCCCAGTCATCCAAGTTATCGTTCCATCCGCCAACTCTCCGGCAGTATTGAGCATGCGTGGACCTAGTGCAGCCAACAGAACCGGAATTTCCGGAAGTGATGACATAGTAAATTGGGTGTTAGCACTGAATATTTCCCCTTCATAATCTACTTTCCCTTCTCTAGTTAAGGAGTGAACAATGTTTAGGTACTCAAACATATGTCTCCAGGGCCTGTAGAACTTCATCCCTAGACGACCTTCTACCACTGGTTTGTGGTTAACACCTAACCCTAATGTAAATCTTCCATTCGCCACTTTTTGTACAGTGAGGGCCTGTTGCGCCATCGCTATAGGGTGCCTCAAAAAAGTAGGTGTTACAGCCGTACCTATTTCAATATGGGTAGTCTGCTCAGCCGCCATGCTTAGCATGGTCATAACGTCGACGTCCATAATATGGGCAGCCCACAGACTGTCGAAGCCAGCTTTCTCAGCTTCAACGATTTGGCTAATTTGCTCCTGCAAGGTTCCCGCTGATCCTGTTCCACCAATAAAAAGTCCTATTTTCACCCTAATCCTCCTTCTTCAATAACTTATTGATTGTCACAATACGAAGTGGTTATTTGCTCAACCGGTACCGGTAAAATGCATTCAACTCCTTGGTATTTTTGATTCGAATTACTGGAGTATTCTGTGGTATGTATTCAGAAAACTCCTCCTCACGTTTTGAGATCTCCTTTCGGTTTGCTATATACCACCACCAAAGGGCGTTTTTGCTAAAAAAAAGCCGCCAGGTTTCTGTGTTGTCACCACAAACCTGAGTTCTGTCTATTAATCTCTTAACCGATCTTAAAAGTATTCGCCGAAAAATCAAAAACCAAGGCAAATCCAGCCAAATTACCATGTCAGCTCTTGAGGAAACCAAATCCTGCAATTTCGCTTTATAATTCCCATCTGCTACCCACTTATCTCCAGAATCCTTTAGAGCCATCGCGACGATTTTCCGGAAATCCTCTGGTTCCCTTTCTACCCAGTTGGGTAGAAAATGAAGATAGTCCAGCTCTATATTTTTGTAGGAATATTTAGCAGACAGGGCTTTGGCAAGAGTTGTTTTCCCGCCGCCGCCAATTACATTTATTTTTTGCCCTAGTGGGTGACTTACATCCACAACATTCATATCTTTTTATTAATCCAGCTGGTCGAACTGGTTTAAAAATAACCAGCAATATGGAACTCAAAATCGTTCTGGAAAAGGAACAATACTGAAGTCTGTAATCTTAAAAACGGCTAATTCCGGGGGTTAAATTATTTATATAGGTGGTTTACCCCAAAAAAGCCGTCGCAGGAAGTTCACTAGTCCTGCAACGACTCAATTCCCTTGCCAAACTGCCCTTTTAAAGGCAGCAGATTTGGGTTTATTCTCGGTTTATCGCACCAAGCCCAGTCCCTATCCCTTGCAAGGCCCAAGATGCCCATGGCATTGTGAAAAATTTGAACCCTTTTTCTACGTAAAAATTAGGATCCATTGTCGGAGGTATGAAATACATGCCAGGTACGACACCATGCCTTTTGCAGGCTGCCGCAATTTTGTCTAATCCTGCCTGATAAGCATCACTTGGGTAATCCAGTGGAACATTAAGTTCAATTGACAAATCTGATGGCCCAACCAAAAGGACATCTATCCCTGGGACGCTGAGGATCTCATCTATATTATCTATTGCCTGTTGAGTCTCGATCATGGGAATAATCAAGAGCTCTTCATTTACTGTATCTAAATATTCCCTGTAGTTAGAGTCACCGAAATCGCCCCATTCACCACGGACACCGGCATTACTGCGATCTCCAAGTGGTGAATACTGGCAGGCTCGTACCATTGCCGTTGCTTCCTCTTTAGTATTGACCATGGGCACGACTATACCTCTCGCACCAAGGTCTAAGGCAAAACAAATCAATTCAGGTCGATTTGCGCTGACTCTCATTATGGGTGTGGCAGATTTACCCTTAATCGCGTCGAAGGATCTCTTGTACTCCTTGGGTTCAACAGGGGAATGCTGAGTATCGAAAAGTATGAAATCTAAACCTGAATCGGCCAACATAACCATGTTGTCCTCAAAAACAGATCCAGCCGTTCCGACTACTGTTTTGCCCGCTTTTAATCTATCTCGCATTGGGTTCATTTATATCTCCTTTTACTTCCAGATTTATTTAATGCCTAGGATTCATATAACCAAATTTGGATACCTATCCATCAGGGCAGGGGTGATTCTATCACTAACGATTGGTAGTGTGAGGAGAAAGCCTTTTTCAAGGGGCACCGACAAATTGCTCCCTGAATTATTGAGCCAACACAATGTCAACAAGGATTCTTTTGTGAAGTGTAATGGTGAATCGGCTATTCGTATCGTAGCGCTTCGGCAGGATAGGTTTTACTGGCTTCATTGGCGGGTATAACGCTGGCCAAAATTGAAGCTATGATAGTGATGCCAATAAGTACTCCAACTTCCCCAATAGGGACACTAAACTTAGCTCCTTCGAGCTCCTTCGAAATTTCCAGGAAAATTAGCCATGACTGAAGTATGCCAAGGCAAATTCCAACGAATATTCCCAATAGGGTTATGAATGAGGATTCAATTAAAAATTGGGTTCGAATCATACTTGATCTAAACCCTATTGCACGAAGAACTCCTATAGATTGCCTTCGCTCCACCACTGCTCTTACTGATAGAACACCAATTGCAGCCACACCCACAACTAATCCCAAACCACTAAAACCTTGGAAAAGTTTGGTGAATGCGTCACTGGTAGCACGTTCTTTCTCCAGTTGATCTATAAGACTCACCGCATTCATACCATTTGCTAAAAAGATTTTTTCTAATTTTTGAGAGTAGTTTGAAGCTTCATTTTTGTCTTTAAGAGAAAAGTAAAATGTATCTAAAGGAACATCTTCTTGAGCAATTTTGGAACCCAAGGCATGAGGAGAATAAAAAGTGGCGCTCCCACCTCCAAATCCAGTTCCTGAAGCCAAGCGCTCGATCACACCTATAACTGTTAGTTGAGTGGGATCTAATGAACTCCTTCTTTTTTTCATTTCTATGCCAAAAGAATCCATCGCTTTTGAATCACCTGGTTCGATAAATGAACTCTTGAAGCTTCTGTCAGGAGGTCCAAAAGGATCTCCTGATGGAATTATTATCGCATTAGCGACTACCAGAGTTTCATCATTCATTAAGGCCTGCCATATCTCCCTGTCGGTGGCCCCATAATTAGGGTCAAAATGGGCCATTTCCCACAGGGTTGAGTCAAGAAATTCATTCTCTAAGGAAACAAGACGAGCCCCCTTATATGTGTTATTTTTCCCTTCCGATTCTTTGACCTCTACACGGAGATTAGATGCGCCAGAAACCACCTCGAAATCTGACAGATTCAAAGAGTTTCTTATGTCTCCAGTGAGTGGAAGATCCGGTGTGATAGTTGCCTTAATATCATAGCCTCCAGTCACCCTTCCAGTCTTGTCGGTTGCCACATCTTGTATCCCATTTAGGACAGAAAAAATCATAAGTGTAAATATGATCAAACCAAACATAGCTACAGTGAGGCCTGTCCTAAACTTGGCTGCCATTGGGTAACTTATAGCCGTCTTTGTTACTGCTTTCAATCCAGAAAATCTAGATAAAATCAAATTAAGAAGTGCAATCAAAATGCGAGTGTTAGACATTAGCAACCAGACAGCCGCCGCAGTTGAGATCGCCCCTCCTACCGGCCAAAACCATGGTCCAGGTTCAGACAAATCAGGTAGCCATCTGCTGAAAAAGTCATATGGTAGAGAGTTAGAAAGAAGAACTAGACCGCCTTCCAAAGTACCCGCGATTTGATTCCCAGTTTCTGTATCATTTATAAATTTGGAACACAAGTATCTAGCGAATAATCCAACAGTTAAAGCGGAGCCTATCAGCCCTATAGAAAGGCTGGCTCCAACCTCTGTCGATATTCCATAAAGCAACAGAAGCATTGAGAATATCCCAGGAACAAGGTAATTATGTTTCCCAGACAACCTGAATAGCGAGGTCAAAATATTTATCGGCCACACCACTGGAAATAGAAGTAAAAGGCCGAAATTTCTCATCCGACCCCCGTTTCCTCTAATTATCCAAACCAATTGCCTAACTGGGAATATTAAATTCCAAACAAAATCCCTTGCCTTTTTGCCTATAGAGTCTGGCGCCTTTTTAACAAACTCATCTTTTAGTCCTCTGATTGCAACAACTATGTTCAAGTTGCTGGCTCTATATGCAGAGAAGACAACCGTAATGAAAGTCAGTATTAATCCAGTTGAAAAAGCTATCAGAAGAGAGACGACAGAGTAGTATGGTGTGATTACAAACTCGTCACTATCTATTAAATCTTGAAGGATAAATACCAATCCAACACTTAATCCTACTCCAACCACCGTTCCTACTATTGCCGCTAGAAAGGCGTATATAGTGCCTTCATATGTAAATAACTGCACTAAATCCCTACGTTTCAAACCTACTGCTCTGGCCATTCCTAATTCAGTGGAGCGGGCAGCAGCGAGTAAGACAAATACTAGGAAGATTAGTAACATTCCTACCATGATGGAGAACGATCCAAAGATAGAAAAAATCGTAGTTACACCAGTTGCCACTGTTTCCGCCAATCTAACACTATCGCTCTTTTGATCATCAACTCTCAAAGTGGTCAAGGTTGGTGAAAGTGCTGCTATTTTGCCGGCATCTTCCTTGAGTCCAGATTTGTCCAATATCCCCAGAATGGTCAATTGGTTCTGATAATCGCCTATTTCTTTTATGAAGTCATCCCCAAAATCATTGGATGATAAATGCCCAGATAATTGGTTGAGAGTTTTGGAGGTCTCTTTGTCTGTTTGGTTAATGGAATTAGACTCTTCTAAAAATATCTCAGGGATACCGTTTCCTTGAAGTATTCCAAACATTTTTGTCGCGATGTCGGTATTTGTTAGTTCAGATCTTAGGAATTTTGTGACATCCTCCGAAAGTTTGAGTGAATCCTCTCCCTCGCCAGAATTTGAGACCAAAACTTCGGTTATCTGTCCTTGCTTACCAATTAATTCTTGTAATTCATCAAGGCTAAATAGTATGTATGGGTTTCTACCTCCACCAGCTAATCCACCATTCTTTAGAACATCACGAATTGAAAATTCAAACTTACCTGAACGGCTATAAACACTAACCCTATCTCCTTTCTGGAGCTTTAAAATCCTACTGGAGTCAGCATTTATGTAAATTTCATTGTCTAAAAGTGCATTGATGGATACAGTTTGACCGGCCAGATTTTGTAATTCGTCGTAATTATCAGAATATTCTCCATGGACTCCTCGCACTCTCATATTGCTTTCAGCCAGCTCTAGTACGTCATTTGAAGCTGGTAAATTAATTTCTATTATCGGGAGGAGAGCCTCTATATTTTTGTTGTCTCGGGTTACTTGTTCTATATTTTGAAATTGCGAAAAATCGAAATATTCCTCCCCGATTAGTTGTCTACCGGGGCCTTTAATAATCTCATCCGTAGGGCCAAGGAAATCTAAAGCTACAGACCTAACCGAATATCTAACTGTATCTCCTATTCCTAAAGATGTAGCAATTATGGCGGTACTGAGCATCAACCCTATCACAATTAAAGTGCTTTGACCTTTCCTTCTTGGGATGTTTCGACTTCCCATCTTTACCAAGATAAATCTTCTTGCCGCCCCTATCCCGATAACGAGAAAAATGACGACCAAGAATACCGTCATTCCCAGGGCTAATCTTTTAGCGGGTAAACCAAAAACTTCTTCCATTTTGTTACACTATTTCCCCGTCTTTCATTTGAATAATCCTGTCTGTCCTACCTCCCACATAATCAGAATGGGTTACTATCACAAAAGTCTGATTGTTCTCCTTATTTAGCTGGGTGAGTAGATCCATAATGAGTCGTTCATTCTCGCTATCTAAATTACCTGTGGGTTCGTCCGCCCAAACGATAGCCGGGTCATTTACCAGTGCTCTAGCCAAAGTAACTCTCTGCCGTTGACCTCCCGATAACTCACCAGGTAAATGGTGTTGCCAATCTTCCAACTCCACTTCTGCCAATTGTTCCAACGCCTTAGATCTAGCCTCTTTACCAGAAAATCCTGAAACAAGTAGTGGCAACTCAACATTTTCGACCGCATTTAAAACCGGTAACAAGTTATAGGTTTGAAAAACAAAACCCATTTTCTTTGCTCTCAATTCACTCAATTGATCGTCATTTAAATCGGTCAGGGTACCACCTTGGATGGATATGTTTCCTTCATCAAATGAATCCAATCCGGACAGGCAGTTTAGAAGAGTAGTTTTACCACACCCACTAGGACCCATGATTCCAACTATTTCCCCCTCTTCTATCGAGATATCCAATCCCTTTAAAGCGTGAACTTTTTGATCTCTTGAACCATAAAATTTATGGAGGTTTTCAGTAGAAATGACGATTTCTGGCATATGATTTCCTATCCCGACTAGCGAGGTCTCAAATTGATATCTACCTTTATATTGTCCCTTAATAACACAAAAATATGAAGGGATAAATCAAGGCAAATTGTTACTAGGTTAATCTGCTAACAACCTTGAGGCCTGTACTATTCAATTTCATCTTCTTTGACTCTGCATTCCAACCTTCAAATTGCAAATTTAGCAATGTGATATCTATTTTATTGAGTGCCATTAAGAAAAGCCTAAGATGTTTCAATATGGTCAATGATTTTAGTTTAATTCATTCTTACTCTTTTATAATTTATTGACACTTAATACTAAATTGGCATAGATTTCTTCCGTCAAAAACACATCTATTTAAAAGTTTTCCAACAAACAAGGAGAGTTTAATATGCTTTTTCACGTAACAGCACGTCACGACCACGTAACATGTCCTGGCAAAGACGGGGGTCCAAACAGCGAAGCCGCGGTAAATTATCAGAAGTGGTATGAAGGAAATGATGAAGTCAAAGTATTGGGAGTATGGGGATACAACGTTTCTCACACCATATTCGGCGTCATAGAGGCTGAAAATATACAGGCTATCACCAATCTGCTGAGGCCGCAGATGCACACTGGAAATGTTGAAGTGTTACCTGTTATGGATAGTATCGAAATCAGAAAGAAGGGTGGGCATTGGGGTAAATAGACTTTTTAATCTGATACCAATCCTATATGCCAGTACCGTATCCCCCTTGTATATGGGGATGCGGTACCTACTCGATATATGAAGCCCTTATTCCAGTCTATAAAATTCAGCTGCAGTACCCGATAGGAACCTCTTCTTTTCCTGTGGTGACATATCTCCCATGCCGAAAAGAGCGGCGTCCATCACTTCCTGATAATTTCCAGCGAGTAGACAAACAGGCCAATCGCTACCCCACATTAACCTATCTATGCCAAAAACCTTCCTAACCTGTTGTATAAATGGGCGTAAATCCTGGGGAGTCCAGTTATTGTGGTCTGCCTCGGTTACCATCCCAGACACCTTACAAAAAAGATTACTATATGGCTGTAACTTTGAGATGCTATCACTCCAAGATTGAAACACTCGATCACGAATGTTTGGTTTGGCTATATGGTCCACAACCATTCTCAATTCAGGCAATTCCTTACAAACGATGGGTATCTGGTCAATATGGATCGGCTTAACCAATAAGTCATAGGATAAGTTCCGATCCGACAGTTCTTTCAACCCATCTAAGGTTTGCTTTCTGAGTAGCCAATTCTCATCAACTTCTTCTTCCACCTGATGTCTTATTCCCACAAGGGGTCCCAACTTTATCAACTCGTCCAAGGTATCTCCGACTTTTTCATCTTGTAAGTCGACCCATCCAACCACTCCTCTTATCCAGGGAAAGTCATTTGCGCATTCAAGTAGAAATTTAGCCTCTTCAACAGTTTGGTCAGCCTGAACGACCACACTGCCACTAACGGAACACTGTTCCAAAATGGAAGCTAGGTCTGAGGGAAGGTAGCTTCGACGTAAAATAGTGTTATCTTCTGGCATCCATTCGTATTGAAAAAGATCTAGATCCCATAGGTGATGGTGTGAATCTACAATTTCCATGGAGGCCTTATTGAGGGTTTAGGTCAAAAACTCTCTGCATCGGAGCCCACCAATCATTATCTTCGGTGAAAGGAGTCTTTTTCTGGTATTTCCTCATCAATATGTCCCACTGTGCTGCCTTGTCAGAGGAGTTGGTATATTTTTGGAAATCTGTTGTTATGTCAAAGTCATCTTTAGTATCCACTACCATAAACAACCTATCTCCAAGGAGGTAAATCTCCATACCTTCAATCCCAATTTCCAATAACCCTTCCTTTACCTCAGGCCAGACATTTTTATGATATTCCTTATATTCCTCTATTGATCCAGCCTCATCCATCAGATCCAATGCCATTGCAAAAGTTTTCATTTGGGTCACCATTTTCGTTAAATACGTGAACGAAATTCACCACTTCAACTATCGATTGTTTAGTTTTCTCCATTCTTCAATTGTTTCTTCAGTTGGAGGGTAGTATTTACCTGGAGCGACCCCTTCAGCTTTTATCTTGTCCTTTACAAGGTTCTCCGCGCCTTCGTGCTCCTCAGCCCATTCTAGAACCGTCTGCGCCATCCAAGAAGGAATAACTAGGACTCCGTCATTGTCTCCAACCATAATGTCACCAGGTCGTACCAAGGCTCCACCGCACTGAATCTGAACGTTCTCCTCAGCCGGAAGACTCGATGGGTTTCCATGAAAACTTCGCGCTTTGGCATATATGGTCAAATCATATTCTTCATCTATGAGTACATCCAAATCCCTGATCGCCCCATCGATGACTACCCCGTCAGCATTATTCATAGCCAATTGCAGTAATTTCACATCGCCTGCAACGACGTCTTGAACTCTACCGCCTATGTCAGCGACCAACACATCACCAGGTCCGCAACGTCCCATTGCAATGTATTCGGGGGAATCTACGCCTCCAGGCTTGTCGTTATTGATATCTGGACGGATCGGCATAAATCTCAGAGTTCTAGCTCTAGCTGCAAAACGGTCCTTACCCGGGGTAAAGGGAGTGTAGTTTTGGATACCTTCACATACACAGAAAGTTGATCCAAACGATCGAAGCGCATTGTATATAGTGGCCGTAGGAATTTTTTTTAACCCATCAAGAATTTCCTGAGAAATCTCAACCGGTTTCATGTCAAAGGTAGCCATTAATTTCCCCCTATCAGAACAGTAATCTATCTTGGGTAAGCAACATTATCATGTAGCTCTGACTTCTTCCATCATATGTTATGAAAATTACATATCCACCAATCCATTTGACTAGTATCTACTCAGTTCTATATAACCTGAACCTAGGAAAACCCAGTACAGAATTTATTGACGATTTTCACGTAGTTTCCAAACAAAGGATTTTCGCATGGAATATGAAATTGTATTACCCAAACACATCAATCCAGACGAGTTAATTAAATTCACCGCTGCAGCTGAAGACCTCGGATTCCATTCCTTATGGGCAGCAGACCATATAGTCTTACCCATAGAAGAAACTGACCTTTATCCATACACGGACGACGGCCGCCTCACTGCTAATTCCCAAGACCCTCAACTAGATGCATTTACTTTGTTGAGTTTCATCGCATCACAGACAAATCAAATAAACTTGGGGACATCAGTGGCAATAGTTCCTTGCCGAAACCCTATATTACAAGCAAAGATGTTTGCCTCTCTTGATGTACTCACAAAAGGAAGAGTTATATGTGGAGCAGGAGTAGGGTGATGGAAGGAAGAATTTGCAGCCTTGGATGCCCCATTTGGAAAACGAGGTCTTGCAACCGATGAATATCTTCAGATCTTTAAACTATTGTGGACTTCCGATGTCACAGAATTTCATGGAGAAACCTATGAATTTTCCAATATTGCGTTTTTTCCAAAACCTGTTCAAAGACCTAACGGAATCCCCATATGGATTGGTGGTCATACAAAGAGAGCGGTGAGAAGAACTGTAAAGTACGGCGATACATGGCATCCGACAAGGCTTCGGCCAGATCAGATCGAAAATATGCTTTCCTTTATAGATCAACAGTGTGAAGAATATGACCGCAAGCGAGACGAAATAACAATTTCATTAAAAAGGACACTGCATTTCACAGATATTGGAATCGACACCAATTCAAGAATACGTTCTAAAGCAGCCCTGATCGACTCCACTCACACCGTTGTCGAGGATATAAAACACTGTGAGAATCTGGGTATCAAAAATCTTACCTTTGATTTTCAGACAAACAAAACAGAAGAGTGCATAAAAACCATGGAACATCTCATGGATACGGAGCATCGAATAAATTAGAGCTTCAAGGAATTATTTTATTCTGAGTATTTCCGGCACCGTAGGCATCAGAAACTAAAAATTAATCCAGGCTGATCCAATCACCAAAATTGATAGATTGCAAGGGAGAGTATTTAACAAGCGATTTCCAAATTTACCACCAAGGTATCATGGATCTTTTTAATGAAGTGAAGAACCTCTACTGGCTGTATTGCACCCCAGGTTCCACATGCGTCGTGAGCGTTTCTACTCCATCTTTAGTTACGAGCACTGTGTCACTGCAACCAATTGCTCCTACCCCCGGCACCCGCATAGTAGTTATTAAGTGGAAGCACATCCCCGCCATTAAAGGTCTGGGTTCGTTTGAATTAATTGAAAATATATCACCCTCATCCCAACCTGGGGGAAAAGCTGTTCCAATACCGTATGCAATCCTCCTCCCTTGTTTGTAGTCAATATTCGATTCATTTATTACGGAACTCGCGTTTTTAAACACCGTTTTTGCAGAGACACCTTCCTTCATTGAACCTTTGGCTACCTGCAAGGCTTCTGTTGCTACTTGACTGGCTTCAATAACTTTTTCGCTTGGTTTGCCCACAAAAATGCTTCTAGATTGGGCTGCATGATACCTATTTATACTCCCAGGGATTTCCATAAAAACTAAATCCCCTATGCCTATACGCTTTGAAGACCATGTTGCATGAACTAATTGAGACCGTTCTCCGGAGGTGATAAAAGCCGGGAGGCCTGTATATTCCGACCCCGCCAAATCTAGTTCAGTGTGAACCTCAGCAGCTACTTCCAATTCGGTTACGCCTTCATTTACTGCCTTTAAACCGGCCATCATTCCCCTTGAAGAAACTTCTGCCGCTTTTCTCAAATAGTCAGTCTCACGGGGAGATTTTATTAAACGGCAAGATTCTATGAGACCGCTCCCATCAACTATATGGGAATTCGGTAATATAGCTTTTAAGTTTTCATAAAAGTCGACAGATAGAAAACGCGATTTGGTTTCCAATCCTATTGAGTTTGAATCACATCCTATTTCTTTCAAAATCTCAGCAGTTACCTTAGACCACTCCGAAGTATCTGGGTATATCCGTGAATCCTCTATCCAAGAAAATTCCGGAACAAGGGCTGCCTCATGCGGCGGTGCGATAAAAACTGGATCTGAACTCAGTGGAAGAATAAGTGCCTGATACCAGTAATACCCTGGAGTCTGATAACCAGATAAATAATATATGTTTTCTGGACTATGAATTACTAAAACATCAATCTGATTTTGGGCCATGAATTCTCTTGTCTCTCGGATCCGACTTTCATATTCTTCAGGAGTGAATAATTGTGTTCTTGGTGGTTTCATAATCCTATCTTTTCAACATATTTGGATCATGATTGAAAATACAGTATTGCGCCTTCTTATGTACAGCATTGGTCACTAAATCCGCTCAACCTATGACAAAGCCAGACATTTGATATACGTGATACAGTCCGATTAAATTAGTTGGCCACTGAAGTCGGGTCAAATGAATAGGAGACATGAATTTCAGAATGGAAGACACTAAATCTAAATTTATTAATGCCACATTGATTGATGCCCTTTCTCCAGAACCAAAGGAAGGGAACATCTCAATACTAAATGGTGAAATAACCGAAATATCGGACAATACTTTACCCAAAAATTCTGATGCCCTGACCTTAGACTTAAAGGATAAATACCTAGTCCCAGGCTTATGGGATGTTCACACACACATTGGAAAAGGTATTCCTGATTCGGAAGCCAGAGATGAAACCACGGCAGAGAGAACTATTAGAGCTGGCAACAATTGTAGACGCGCCCTTGACCTCGGGATTACATCACTGAGAGCCGTAGGAGAAAAAGATTTTATAGATGTGGCCTGGAAAGAGGCATTCGCCTCTGGAGAGCATGTGGGCCCTAATCTGTACACATGTGGCTGGTTCATAACCACGACAGCTGGACATTTCCTAAAAAGTGGCTGTGCAGTTGAAGTCGACGGTCCAACTGAATACATCCGCACGATAAGGGAACAGATCAAAAATGGAGTGGATTTTATAAAACTGAATCTGACAGGAGGGGTGATGGGACCCAAATGGGACAAAATGCCAAATACATTCCCTCTCGAGGATGAACTTAAGGCCGCTTTCGATATTTGCGAACAGCGTGGCTATAAAGTAGTGGCACATGCCGGAGGCGTTGACGGGATAAAAAAAGCCATTTCTATGGGGGCTCATACACTTGAGCACGGCTACCAATTTGATGATGAAGCTATTGACATGCTCGCTAAATCACAGACTTACTATGTCCCAACATTGAGTCTCACACATATGAACAGAGGAGAAGAATTTGCAGATTCTGAGTTCCAGCTCAAATGGATGAAGGCACATCCCATAGACGAAAGCTACAAAGAACGAGCCATAGAAGCGGCAGCAATGCATGCTTCTGGCTTCAAAAAAGCTATAGAAGCAGGGGTGGAAGTTGCCTGCGGTTCAGACCTTGATCTGCCTTACGGTACCCTCTTTGAAACCGAAATGTTAGTCAAAGGTGGGATGACGGAACATCAAGCTTTAACCGCTGCCACACTAACATCAGCAAAAGTTTGTTTAGCAGAGGAAAAAAACGGAACCCTCGAACCAGGTAAAAAAGCAGATTTTGTCGTCCTAAATAGCAATCCGCTAGAAAACATAAGCAATCTCCAGGACGTATACATGGTCGTGAAAGACGGGAATATCGTACGGGATTATTCAAGTGAATAAACGCACCCTTAATAATAATTCTCTCAGATATTAATTCATGGAAATAAAATCTAAGTTCTTCCCTTCTCTCACCCACAAAGATTACAAGATCATGTGGGTTGGTCATATTGTAGGGGAGTCCTCCTCTTGGGCTCTCGGCGCTGCGGAAGGATGGTTAATTTTTAATCTGGCTGAGAGTAATCCAAGTAGTTGGGTAGGGGCTGTTTTTTTTGCAGCTATGATCCCTTGGTTTTTTGCTCCAATTGTAGTCGGCTTGTTGACTGACAAATTTTCACGGCGAAACATTCTCATTCTTGCATACCTCTTAAGCCTTTTTCACGGTGTTGCTCTAACAGCCCTGATATTCACGGGTACGATTGAGGTATGGCACATTCTCGTCTTAGCGGTGGTAAACGGGATCGCACGGGCCACCCATATGGGAGCAATAGAGGCGCTGGCTGCCAATCTTGTCCCTGCAAACCATCTACCTAACGCCTACACGTTGATATCAGCAGGTTACTATGCGACTCGACTGATAGGGCCTGGACTTATCGCTCCTCTTATGGAATTAACGGATATAAAATGGATATTTCTATCCTGTGTTATCGCCTACGCTGCAGGGGTATATTTGGTAAGTCAGGTTAAAGCGGTTTCAACAGGGCGTGTTGACCCAGAAAAAGGTTTACTTTACAACACTTTTTCTGGATTTAGGTACATCTACAGGCACCCTGTCTTACGAAGTGTGATGTATCTTGTCATGTTTCACTGTACTCTCGTCATGTCTTTTGAATCTCTTCTACCAGCTGTATCTGATAACCAATTAGCCTCAGGGGGGGAAGGGGTCGCGTACCTTCATATGATGATAGGGTTCGGCGCTCTAATTGCATCAATAGCCTTGGCCCCTGTACGTGGTCACGGCACTTTAGGGCAGTTGTTCCTAATTTCTGCAGTGGTGAGCTCCTTTGGCAACATTATTTTGGGTGTGTCTGCCGTTTTACAATTCGCTTTAGTAAGTACGGTAGTCATAGGTATATCGCATGCTGCTTTTATGACTATTGCAACCATCCTGATCCAGTCTGTATCACCAGATGATCTCAGAGGAAGAATCACCAGCATTTACCTCATTCACGCTGGCGGGCTCATGAGTTTCTCATATTTTGCTAACGGGGTCCTTGCTGACATGTATGAACCCTCAAGAATACTCACCATCGGAGGTATCGCTTTCCTTATAGTTGTCATTGGTAGCTGGCTTAGACAAACGCCGAGGCTCATATACAAACATGGGGCCATAATTCATGACTCACAGTGATCAGGTACTTGAGATAAATACCGTGCATATATCTAGAACCCTCGAGACCAAGATGACGACAGGTTGAGGTGACCATTGACACCGAAGACTGGTAGTCTATAAAAATCTTACATCTTTAACCTAAGGTGGATCATATGTGGCATATTTCAGAAGATGATCTTGAATCAATCGCAATTGGGGCAGGCATACTAGGCACTGGTGGAGGTGGAAATCCTTACATAGGTATGCTTCGTGCCAGACAAATGATCAGAGAAAACGGGCCCGTAAAGGTTCTATCTCCCAATGAACTCGATGAAAATGACAATATCGTTTGTGTCGGGGGAATTGGAGCTCCTACTGTTGGAATAGAGAAAGTACGGGACAAGCAATCTTATTATGCATTAAAAGCCATCGAAGATTTCACCGGCAAGAAAGCTACCGCTATCATCTCCAACGAAATAGGGGGAAGTAACTCTCTAGAACCGATCATCCCATCTGCGTTAACTGGCCTTCCGGTAGTTGACGCAGATGGGATGGGACGAGCTTACCCTGAAGTTCAAATGAAGACCTACTTTGTTTATGGAGTGCCCAGCTATCCAATGGCAGTATGTGATGAAAAAGGAAATACGGCCTTAATTACCGAGGCACTTAACGCCAAATGGGTTGAAAGGATGGCCCGGTCTGTAACAATTCAGATGGGAGGAGTTGCTTGCTATGCTTTGGCTCCAATGACCGCTTATCAAGTACAAACCACTGCTGTTCTAGATTCTCTGAGCTTAGTTAAGCGGCTTGGAGATGCTGTTCGCAGCGCTCGTAATACCCACGAAGACCCCATTGAAGCTTTGTTGAATGCCCACCCGGGAAAAGTGTTATTTCAAGGAAAAATCTCGGATTTAGACAGGCAAACCACCGCCGGATTCGCAAGAGGTCAGGTAGTAATTGAAGGTATGGATCAATTTGAGTCAGATAAATTAACGATCGAATTTCAAAATGAAAATCTTATCGCCCGTTTGAATTCGGAAGTTATTTGCATAGTGCCAGACCTCATATGCATCGTAGATTCAGAAAGAGGAGAACCAATCACAACAGAACTCCTAAGATACGGATTTCGAGTAACAGTGCTTGGGTTCCCGGGGCCTGATCTGTGGAAAACTCCAGAGGGACTTGCTACAGCCGGTCCCTCTGCCTTTGGATACGATGTTGAGTATTCAGACCTAGAATTGACTTAGATTCTTTGTGTAGCATCGATCATTCAAATTATCTCTCAAGGTAGGTAGCAAAATTTATGCATATAGGAATTGATGTCGGGGGAACAAACACTGACGCCGTCTTGATGAATGGTGATGTGCTAGTGGATAAGATCAAAAACCCAACAACTCCTGATGTAACATCTGGCATAATTTCTTGCATAAACACCCTTATTAGCTCCAGATCAGACGTCGACCAAATAGACGCCGTAATGTTGGGTACAACTCATTTTGTCAATGCTCTTTTACAACGCCGCGAATTAGCTCCTTCCGCAGCTTTAAGACTTTGTTTACCCGCGACAACGATGCTCCCCCCTCTGGTCGATTGGCCCGATGATTTAAAGAATTCAATAGGAGGGCATACATACATGGCTGGAGGTGGCCATGAATATGACGGGCGGGAAATTTCTTCAATTGATGAGAAAGAATTACGGAAAATAGCAAACCAAATGACCGATGAGGGTGTGCGGTCAATTTCCATATGTGGAGTATTTTCTCCGGTTGATGGCTCCCACGAGCAAATCGCAGCCGAAATTATTAAGTCGGAAACTCCTGATGTGAACATAACTTTGTCATCAGAAATTGGCCGCGTGGGCTTGTTAGAGCGAGAAAACGCAGCGATGCTTAACGCTTGTCTGGTTGAAGTGGCTTCAAAGACGGTAGCAGCAATTCGCACCGCTATGCTCTCAGCAGGTTTAAATGTGCCTTTGTTCTTTAGTCAAAATGACGGAACTCTAATGCAATCGGAGTTTGCGTCTCATTACCCGGTTTTCACTATTGCTTCAGGGCCGACCAACAGTATGCGAGGTGCTGCTTTTCTATCTGGCGTATTGGATGCAGTAATAGTAGACATTGGAGGTACTTCCACCGATGGGGGAATGTTGATCCGTGGTTTTCCCCGAGAGGCGGCAGTATCTGTAGATGTTGCAGGAGTCAGAACTAATTTTCGAATGCCAGATGTTTTTTCTACAGCTCTTGGAGGCGGATCCTTAATAAAACAAAACCCTTTGACCATAGGACCAGAAAGCGTTGGTTTTAAACTGGCTAGTGAATCAATGGTTTTTGGTGGGGGGCAAATGACTGCGACAGACATAGCAGTTGCTAACGGAATGGCCGAAGTAGGCGACCTCAGACTCGTTTCCAATATTGAAAGCTCCTTCGCCGAAGGTACCATCAATGAAATTCAAAAACGTGTAGAAGATGTAGTCGATCAAGTGAAAATTAGTGCGCACCCAGTTCCTGTGGTTTTAGTGGGTGGAGGCAGTATCCTCGTAAGAAACTCCTTCGACGGGGCTTCAAATGTCATACGTCCTTCCAACGCAGAAGTAGCCAACGCTATCGGAGCTGCCATCTCACAAGTCGGTGGACAAGTAGAGAAAGTGTATTCTCTGACTGACATGAGTCGAGACGAGGCATTGGATCTTGCAAAAGATGAGGCCACACAAAAAGCTGTTGAGGCCGGTGGTGATCCAAAATCAATAGAGATTGTGGACATAGAAGAAATTCCATTAACGTACCTGCCAAGCAATGCGTTAAGGGTGAAGGTAAAGGCGGTAGGTAACCTAATTTAGACTAAAACGAATCTTTGAATTTAGTTTTTGTCGCTAATTGCCAATGACCACACACTAAAAGATAGGAAATAAATCACGGAATAGCTCGACCAGTGAATTTACCCGTGCATACCTCGTTATCCACAGCTAAAGTTCCATTCACAATGACAAATGGAATACCAGTCGGATATTGCGTAGGATCATCATATGTGGAGTTATCAATCACGGAATTAGGGTCGAACAAAACGACGTCTGCAAAATATCCTGGCTTGATACGACCTCTTGATTCTAAGCCAAACCTGCGGGCAGGGTTATCAGTCAGCCTCTGAATAGTCTCCTCAAGTTTCATCATATTATATTTTCGCTGAAATCTACCTATGATTCTGGGGAAGGTACCATAGGCTCTGGGATGTGGATTGCTACCTAATGGAATCGAATCACTACCTACCATGTAATCAGGTCGAGACAGTAATTCAATAGCATCGCGGTTTATTTGATCCCATATCGACACACTGACCGGAGGAGAAGCCCAATATCCAACCTGACCTTCGTTTTCTAAAAGAATTTCACAAAGAGTTTCACCGAGACTCTTACCTCTTGAGGCGGCAATTTGTGGCAAGGACATTCCTTCCAGTTCAGGATGGAGTGGCACATACGAAAATACAGCATCGTCTATCGGCCGTGAGTAGTCATTATCGAGATAATCCGACAACCTTTTCCTTTCAGCAGAATCAGCCAGCCTGTCCATAACCGCGTCTGAGCCTCCTTCATGGGCATAACTTGGCAAAAAGCTCAACGGAAAGGTGCTGCCTGTAGGGTATGGATAAAGCTCAAGCGATACGTCGACTCCATCTCTGATAGCTTTATCAATTAGTTCTGTTTGAGCTTGCACCTGACCTGCATTACCTTCATTTGTCCGAAAATGAGAGAAATGCACTTTCACACCAGATCTTCGACCAATCTCTAAGGCCTCGGGTACACCTCCACCTCCAAAGGCTCTATCTGTATTCTTATCCCTTAAGTGAGTCACATAAACCCCTTGATACTCAGCAACAACCTTGCAAAGTTCTATTAGTTCTTGAGTGTCACTCCAAGCGTTGGGAAAATACGACATGCCAGTTGCCAATCCAACAGCACCATCTTCCATCCCTTGTCTTATGAGAGCTTTTGCTTTCTCCAAATGAGTTCCGGTTAGGGGAGCATCTTCAAACCCCACGGCCTCAAGGCGAATCGCCCCATGGGCAATACAGTAGGCCGTATTTATAGAAACTTTATTGTGATAATGAGACTTAAAACTTGCTACCGATGACATATCCAGTTCAGCGGAGGGAAGTCCTAAAATACCAGAAAGATACCTTCTATTAGCGAGATAGTTTTCCTTAGACAACGGGGCGTATGACAACCCGTCTTGACCCAGTATCTCGGTAGTTACTCCTTGGCGCAGACTATTGGCATGCTGTGGGTTTTCAAGAAGTTTTCCGTCAGAGTGAGTATGGGTATCGATGAAACCAGGAGAAGCCGCAATACCACCTGCTTCTATAATCCTTGATCCCTCTATGCCCTCAAACCTGCCGACTGCCTCTATCCGATCACCTTTGATCAATATATCCCCCGAACTCGGGGGGGACCCTGTGCCATCATAAATTGTGCAATTTCGAATTAAGATGTTTGAAATTTGAATCGACCTCTGTAACTTATTTAAGTGCTTGTCTAGCGGCATTATACAGCTTGTTTTATTGCCCATAGGGCCAATGGTGAACTCGAGAATATCTGACAGGAAATTGATTTCTAACTCACCAACTGTTTCGCCCGCAATGCTCCAGTTAAAGGCAATGGTGTTGTACTCACTAGTCCCTCAAATCTGCCCGAATTTAATCAAATGTTTTCCAATGTCACAGCTAACATATCCGAATATGTTTGGCAGGAATTCATATCAGAATTTGGCATAGGGACATAGTCACCTCCGGATGGGTTATACCTAATAAAAATGATTAAATATATTAATTTAATGATGTATAGTGCCAAAAATATATATTCAATGCGGAGGTATTATTATGATTTTTCCTTCTCTTCTTCAAGCATAACCACTACAGTCGCTCCGACGTCTGGGATATCTTGTGCTGTGACACATCCCACAATGATCATTGTCAGAAGGACCATAGCAACAACGATCAGATATAACCACTTCTTGATACCAAGAAAGCCCTCGAGGTTATCTTTTACTTAATATTTCCGGTTTCCCACAACGGCGAATTTCAATCGTCTTAGGAAAATAATTCGGAATATTAACCTATTTAGTCCTCAGTAGGAATTCTAACCTCGACGTTACCCGCCCTTTCTTCTTGGAGGAGGTGATAAACCCTGTAATTTAAATCAGCCCATTCCTTTCTATTTAAGGCTGCCGTCATGTCATTGTAGGTCCCAGTAGCTATCTGAAGAGGTACGTTAAGTTCACGTCCCAATTCCAACGCCAATGCCATGTCCTTTCTAGAGATAGGGAAAGTTGATTCCGATCCGGTTCCTCCGTCAAATTTCCCCTGCAAATACGTATCTGGCATGGAAACATTGAGGATTCGTCCGCTGCCACCGGCACCATTTCTTATGCACTGCATGAGTATCTCTGCAGGCACTCCTGCCTTTACACCAAGGGTGAGTGATTCAACTAACAAACGTTCCAAGCCATATTGGAACATGTTATTTGCCAGTTTACAGATCGTTGCAGAACCTATTTCCCCAGTGTACGTGACCTTATTGCCAAAAGATTCAAAAATAGGTTTGAGCTCCAAATATATGTTCTCATGTCCACCCACCATGATTGATAAAACCCCATTTAACGTCACACCGTTTTCATCTGATCGGCGTCCACTTACAGGAGCATCTAATATTGAAGCACCCTTAGAAGAAAATGTTTCCTGCAATCTCCTCATTAATTCAGGAGAACTTGTACTAAGGTCTGCCCAGACTGAGTCACTAGTTATCCCGTCGATTATCCCATCCTCGCCAGTGGCAACAGCTTCAACTTCAGTGGGACCTGGTAAAGAAGTAAATATTATGTCACTTTTTTGTGCCAGCTCCCTTGGAGTATCTGCCCATGCAGCCCCTAATTCCAATGCAGGTAAAGCAGCTTCTCTGTTTATATCGTGCACAGTTACGTTGTAGTTCTTTTGTATCAAAGCAAGGCACATATGATGTCCCATATTGCCAAGACCTATAAACCCGATATTTATTTCATCCATTTATCGTTACTCCTTTGCGTTCAGATACAATGCCTTCTGGGCAAGTACACGATATCACCTAGTAGGGATACCCTGACTAACGAAGTCAGTGCTAATTAACATTTACACCAAGGGGGCCTGACATGAACTCAACCAATAGACCTGTAGCAGTTGTCATAGGAGCCACATCCAAATGGCAATCTGACGGACGAAATACAAGATTGGTTCATGGTGACAATCTTGATGATAGTGATTTACCTATGGGGGTTCGTTGGGGAGTAGGAGGTGCCATAGCGCAAAAATTCGCTCAGAAAGGTTTTTTCGTAGTACTCACTACGCGTACCGCGTCAAATGCTTCTAAACTTCAAGAGGCTATCGTTGACCAGGGTGGCGAAAGCATGATTGTCGAACTAGATTTGGTATCAAGCGACTCGATATCAACTGCGTTTTCCCAAATACGGGAACAGGCCGGAGACCCTGAAGTTCTAATCTACAACGCAGGCTATCTTGAAGGTCGAGACCTCCCGCCTGAAAAAGAATTGCTTGAGCATATTCCACTTGAAATGCTTGAAACGGCGCAACACATTTCAGTTAGAGGACCATTTTTAGTAGCTAAAGAAGTGATGCCAGCAATGCGAGAAAGAGGTCAAGGTTCCTTCTTGTTTTCCAATAATTCTCAATCTTTGCGGGGTAGGAAACGAATGACAGGACAGTCACTATATTACCCTAGAGTGATGATGCGCACTTTAGCTCAAGTGCTCACTGAAGAGTATTCCGAATTTGGAGTTCATGTAGCCAATGTGGTCATTGACGGTACTATCGACTCTCCTGGAACAAGAGCTATGCCGCGATCTCAGCAAAACCCGGAATTAATAATAAATCCAGTCAAAATTGCTGAAGCTTTTTACTACCTTCATACTCAAGATAAATCGTGTTGGACTCATGAACTCCAGCTCACCCCATATCCTACCAAGCCAAGTTTCTAGAAATTCTTTCAAATACAGGGGGAATCCATGCCGTTTTACGAAAGAGGTCCGGTCAGTATCTACTACGAAGAAGTAGGGGCTGGTTTTCCTTTATTAATTATCCCCGGTGGAGGTCTTAATTCTTCGATCGCTTCCCTGGATACTTCTGTCCCATTTAATCCTATGGAAAGGTATAAAAATGACTTTCGTTGCATATCTGCTGATTTAAGAAACGCTGACTCCGGACAATCAACAGGACCATTAGAAATTGACCGCCCCTGAGATGCTTACTCAGACGACCGACTCGGGCTTATGGATCATCTTGGTGTAAAAGAATTTCTGGTCATGGGCTTCTGTATTGGTGGGCCAATGATTCACAATTTTTTGCGACTAACTCCTGACCGAATACCGGCAGCGACAATGATGCAGCCAAGCGGTTTCACTTCTGAGTATCCAGATATTTTCTATCAAAACAACACAGAACGGTGGGGACCACCTTTATGTGAAAAGGCTCCCGAAATCACCATGGATAAAGTTCACGACTTTCTCACAAATATGTACACCAACCGAGCAGATTTTGTCTTCACAGTCTCCCGTGATTTTGTGCGTTCACTTCAAACACCACTTTTTATAGCGCCTGATAACGTTCCAGCACATCCATATGGGACCGCTATGGAAGTTGCCGAACTTGCACCTAAAGCTGAGACGTCAATTTTCCCGTGGAAGGATTCGCAAGAACACATCGATGAGGTGGTAGAACATGCAGGTCGTTTCCTCAAGAAGCATGAGCTTAAGACAGGGTAATGATTGGTTGGGAAGTCATTTCCTTGTTATAAATATAATCGTACTTCCCATTTGATCTGACTACACGCTCTCAGAACATCAGTAAAAGCCAATACTTTCCACTTTGTATCACCCGTTTAACGGATTGCACTCCTCTTGCTCGAATAAACAATTACTATAATCAACAATAAAAAAATACTGCTATGACACTCATTTTCTCTCCCAGGAATACAACCGAGAAGAAAAACGTTAGAAACGGTCTGAATAAATCTATCTGGCTGACCCTTGCTACCCCTCCCATTCCCAATCCTTCATAAAAGAAAAAAATCCGATCAAATTATTGAATAGACATAGAAACACAAATAGCATGATGGTCCTCGGAGAATCACTAGCAATCTGCGCTAAATGAGTAAAATCGAAATTTATAAAGGCCAACGGTATAACCAAAGGAAGGCTTATTACTAATGACCAGCATATAACCCTCCAACCACTCATTTTTTTCCCGAGGATACCTCCTTGAGCATATCCCATGCCTCCTAATAAAACGCAAAGAAATAATGCCACATCTCCACTTCCCCATGTAAAGGTTTTGGAACCACAGTAATATCTTCGAGTTTGCTACCACGATGCAACACATCCGCTGGTATTTGGTATCACTTACCATGGTGACTAAAAGAAGGATTGTCCCAAGCCTTTCTCAGTACCTCTATTTGTTCCTCAAATAATTCCCGATTCGCATCGTTGTCCTCTAGAAATCCTCCCAAGGTTTCAACTTCTCTGGCTATGTATCCCCTTCCTACTCCCAGACGAACTCTGCCATCAGTGAGTATATCTGCCATTGCAAAATCCTCAACCAGACGTAATGGGTGCCAGGCAGTGATCACATTAAAGAACCCTCCAAAATTGAGATTCTGAGTGAATTGAGATAAATAGATGCTTAACATTGGGATATTGGGAATGCACCCGTATCCCTCTCTTTGAAAATGGTGTTCAGAAAGCCACAAAGTGTCAAACCCATTTCTGTCCATTAAAATAGAGAATTGTTTGGCGATATCTAAAGCAGTAGACAAATGCTCATCTGATAACCATCGGTCATCTACGGGGATACCCTGAAATCCAAAATTGTCGATTTCAACATGGCCCCCATAAAATGCGTCAAATTTCGTAATCATAAAATATATCTCCTAATTTTCAATCAAGCAAAACATTTGCAATTTACTTTCTTAAACACTTCGCGGTGAAATTTAATAGGCGTTTATACCCCAACCACACAGGTAATACTTAATGAATACATGATTTAGATCCTAGTGAATTTGTGTATTGCTTTCTCAGCCGCGACTTCAGCAATATACATATCTCCCTTTGAATCTATCCATAATCCATGAGGTGCTCCCTTAAAGAACCCAGGACCATCGCCTCTTTCTCCCCATCGGCCAACGATAGTACCCTCTGGTGACATGACACAGATGGAGGCTATTTCCTGGTACCAACCCTCAGCAATGTGAAAAAATCCTGATTCGTCAATAACCATGTCATTTGGCGACCGTAGTCCTTCGAATTCAGCTATATATCTGCCATCTTGGTCGAATACCTGGCAACGACGGTTTTCTCTATCCAGGACATAGACTTGGTCGTCGTCTCCAACGGTTACATCATGAGGCAAATTCAGAAAACCTGATCCTTTACCTGTTTCACCGAAAGACATGACCCAATCACCGTCCCCCGTGAATTTATGAATTCTATCTTGACCATATCCGTCAGATACAAATAGCGTACCGGAGTTGGAAAGAGCGGCACGGGTGGGCTTGTTGAACGGGCAACCTGATTCTCCTGTTTTCCCCTGGGTTCCCATAGTAAATTCTAGTCGACCATCAGTAGTGTAGGAACGGACAGTGTGATCGCTAGAATCTGCAAGTAGAATCTCATCGTCTTTGCTTATCCAAATTCCATGAGGTGTCGAAAACAAATCTTGACCCCATGAGTCCAACAGATTCCCATGCTGATCTAATACCAATATGACACCACTCGGTGTTTCAGTATGAGCTGTGTTTCGAACAGCCAAATACACTCGATCATTTGAGTCCGTTGCTACATCAGATACAACCCCTAACTCCGAGTTAATTCCCCAATCTGGAACAACTTCATATTGGAAATCTCCGAATCCAAACCTATCAGTTACCATCTCGGGGCCACCTCACGGATGCTTCCTGTATTCAATGCGTGCATAGTACCATTTCGAATATCAAAGGAAGAGGGCGGGAATTTACAATCTGTGTTATGGTGAGACTGCTGTGAATTCAGGTGAAGATGACTAATTGGATGTGGTGGAATTTCGATACCGCAACGCCTCCCCTTCTGCCTTTGTCTGCCCTCGCGCAACCTGAGCGTTTTTTGTATCCGAGCAACTATTCATCACTTCGGTCGGATCTATAACTTATCGTTGAAATGATTCACCACGAACCAGTCTGCTTCTGTGCCCTTGAAAGTTAGAGGCCACAACACGAGCCACGCAGACATTCCGTTTTTTTTAAAAGTACGAGAACTTGAGGAGCCAACACGCCATGAAGGGAATTATTATCGCTGCAGGTTATGGGAGTAGGCTGAAAGCTCTCACTGCTAATACACCAAAATCACTTATCGAAATAGAAGGGAAATCCATTATCACTTATCCGATTGATGCTTTGTTGGCCGCTGGAATTTCTGACATCTCGATAGTAGTAGGTTACAGGGCAGATGTGATCATAAATTACATAGAAAAACTTTATCCTAGTATAAATTTCTCTTATAACAAGGATTACGACGGTGACAATGCATTGTCAGTTTTCGCTGCTCGTTCTTTCATTGGTACCGATCCGTTTGTGTTGGCGATGGGGGATCACTTAATTAGCTCAAGCCTTGTTACAACCCTTCTATCTGACTCAACCATAACTAGGACTCTTTGTGTGGATTCAGAGTCCAAAAATGCATCCCAAGTCAATGATGGAACCAGGGTCATGGCAGATTCTAAAGGAAGAATCATAGAAATAGGAAAGGATCTCAAAGACTGGCAATCTATAGATACTGGGCTATTTATGATGGATTCAGAAGTGCTCGATAACATCAAACACCTCATGGCCCGCCAAGGAAAAAATGTAACCATATCTGAGGTAGTCCAACATATGGCAGATAATGGAAGACATTTTCAGACATGTGACGTGAGCGGTCAGTTCTGGGCAGACGTTGATACGGAAGAAGACCGTGATTCTGTCAGCGTTCTTATAAAAGAAGGTCAAGGCCACGATCTATAAGCCAACTCAACCCAACCGTCAGATGCTACCAAAAATCATCAATACCAAGTTATGTCTATGAAGGGGAGAACACATGAAAGATATTAATGAAGAAGGAGCTGCAGCCTACGAAAAATCTGTCGTAGAGCCGAAACCGATGGATCCGATCTCAGCAGCAGAAAGATTGATAGATATAAAGCGCATTTTAGATCAACTTGGGGCCGTATTCTTCATCGCATCAGGCACCTGTCTCGGAGCAGTCCGTGATGGCCAATTCATTGAGTGGGATGACGAAATGGATATGGGGTCTGTAATAGGCCTTAATGGCCTGGACGAAAAAACCATCGATAGGGGAATTACAGCGTTTGAAGACAATGGGTACTACGTTCATGTCGATCGTAGCTCACGCCATATTGGTGTTCACGTCGTAAAAGAGTCAATCAGGGCAGACTGGACTTGCCATCGAATCGTCGGTGACAGCGTGTTCCAATACCCCGGCGTAAGAACTCCCCTCGCACTTTTCACACAGTTGAAAGAGATCGACTTCATAGGAGAAAAATTCCTTGTACCAAATCCACCGGAAAAATATCTGGAGACCAAATATGGGTCAAACTGGGCTACACCCAAAGGACCTGGTTTTGAAGAAGAAGTTGTAAGTAGAATCCAGGACGGGGACATACTTACCTCTAGGCAGAGGCTAAGTAAATTCATTACACTGCGATTGGCCCCTTGGCGTGCAGGCCGCTTAACAGTCCTTGATGAAAATGATGCCCCCGTGAGTGGAGCCGAAGTTGCCCTTATTGGGGTTGGTCGCTCCAAAACAAATTCAAAAGGGCATGCGAGATTATATATTCCTGAAAAATATGACTACGCTATCAGCGTCAAGTATGATGACCACGAGGAACTGCTTTACACAGAAGAGCTTATGCCGAGAGGAACATATGTCTACCGGCCTGGCCCTGACGTGTCACCCGAGGAGCACTACAAAGCAGGTGTAAGGGCAATGGCCCTATCTCACGAGTAGGGGAATACAGTCTTTGAAGCCTAGAATTTCAAACGAACAGTACCCACAACACAAATTTATTCTAGTGATATGTTGACCTGCTTTTACCGTGTAAGTGGATGGATGACTGATAAAAAACAATGTTTAACACCTTGGCTGCTTATCTACAACAGATTATAATATGCGATGGCTCTGAGTATTCCTAAGACAGCTCAGGTACCACTGGATCCTCGAGCGGTAAGTAAACTCAATCTTGTCAACAAAATGGAGGGACGATTATGGTCAAATCCAAAAAAAAGCCGGAAAAGCAAGAAGAAACGACAGCGGAATTCGTGAAACGCCTTAATGACAATAAGAAATCGAGTAAACGTAACGGATTAAAAAGACGAACTGGCCACCATCACCGCTAAGGACTATGTCATAGAGGTTAAGTTCTAGGTGGGTTTTTATCTGTGACTAATATCAGTCCTACCATCAGATCCACTAACCTGCATCCACACTATCAAACATTTGAATTAATACATATATCTGCCACCCTGTTTTACTTATCCAACCCTCGTTGGAGACCTCGTAGGATTCCCACTTGGCCTAAGTGCTGCATTTCTTCCTGAATCAATTGGCGGAACATCCGTTGGATTGTGAATTTCGCAAATGCGCTGGCTGACGAGGATTCAGGAAAAGGCGACCTACCAGGAGCCTTTCCTAGCTCATCGGTACTGATGTTCACCAAAAATTTTTGAGTTCCTGCCCTTACGACCTCAAAGTATGACTTGAGTTCACCCATGGTCAATATTGGGAAATCTTCCAGTTCCTTGGGCTTATATTTGGCTATCGGCTGATTTTTGTCCATGCCAAGTTTGTCAAACCAACCATCCTCGATCCAAAGGTCGGCTTTGCCTTGACAGAACACTTGAAACCAGCGGTCTTCAACCCTCGCCGTATGCCATACGATAAAGGCGATAGAATTAGCCGAGCTGTCCAGACGCCAGTTGAGCTCCTCAGTGGTCAGTCCATCCAAATATGTATACAGCCGACTGCGGTATTCCTCAAACATTTCAGTAGCAAACTCTAGTAGATCCATTGAACCCTCGCTCCTTATATTTCTTTGTCTTTTCACTCCCGCCTGAGTTGATATATACCTTTGACGAGGCTCCTTGCCCAGCTGTAAGTTGGGGATTATAGTTCCCCAGAGGAAGGTTGAGTAAATAAGGCGAATACTGTTCGTGGACAATTCATAATACCCGGAGAAACTGCACATATAGATTATTATATATCTTCACCTACCAGATCCCACATATAGAGGATTGAATATGACGGAAACATGTGACGCAATAATTATTGGCGGTGGAGTCATGGGAGCGAGCATAATTTCAAATCTCTCCAGCAGCGGACTCACCAAGACGATCCTTCTAGAAAAATCTACAATTGGAGCCGGTTCTACGGGTAGATCCTCTGGCGCAATAAGGATGCATTACTCCACCAAAGTGAATGCCTCCTTGGCTCACGAAAGCCTGAAAGTGTTTGCGAATTTTTCTGACCTAGTAGGAGGAGATGTTGGTTTTGTAAGAACTGGATATATGGTTTTTGCCCCCTCAGAAGCATCTCAGGTATTTCGTGAAAATATTTCTATGCAACAAGACGTAGGAATCTCAACAAAAGAAATCGATCACAAAGAAGCCGCTGAGCTTGCCCCGGTTTTCAAAATATCCGAGGGAGAACATATTGCATGGGAGGATGATTCTGGTCACGCAGACCCCTCTGCAACCGCACTTGCATACATAAACCATGCGAGAGCAAACGGAGCTACCATACACCTCGAAACACCAGTCACGGATATAAAAATATCTGAATCAGGGCCGCACCAAGTTATCACTGAAAAAGCCTGTTTTGAATCAGAGAACGTAATCATAGCCACCGGGCCATGGACGGGGGAGTTTTTGAAAAAAATAGATGTTTCTCTTCCTCTTTTGCCAACCAGACATGAGGTTTTTCTAATAAAGAGGAACCTTAATAAAATTCCGACTCACCCAGGAGGGGGAGATATGGCAAATTTGATATATTTTCGACCAGAAGGTCACGATCTCACCCTGGTTGGTAATGGAAATCATGAGGAGACTGCAAACCCAGATTCTTACAACCAAAAGTACAATCTGTCGTATGCCGCCGATGTATGGACCCGGTTGACTAAAAGGATACCTTCTATTGCAGACGCAGAGCTATTTACTGGATACTCCGGTCTATACACAAGCACCCCTGACTTACACCCAATTATCGATTCTGTGGACGGTATAAATGGTCTGTTTGTTTGTTCCGGTTTTAGTGGACATGGTTTCAAACTTGCTCCTGCGGTCGGAACGGTGATGGCAGAGTTGGTGACTCAAGGAAAAGCCAGCACTGTAGATATAGAACCATTAAAAATGAATCGGTTTGCAGATGGAAAGCTCAACACAACGAAATATTCCTTTAAAGTCATTGCATAGCCAACGTCATTGTATCCTTCATATTTCGGAATTAACCAACCCGGTTAGGATAGAGCGACCCATTTGTAGTGGCATCTAGTGTCTCAGGCTATTTTTATAGCAAATAAGCCTTGCCGGTAAGACCTACCATCTAAATTTATATCGAAGCTTAAGTGTCCTTTCTACTGGAGAATACCACCCTTGAGGGGCGTGATCACTCGTGTGTAAGTAGCATTGAATTTTTACCAAATCGCTATTTTCAGTGAATGTTAAACGTCGACTCATAGGCATACATGTATGGCCGTGGTATTTGGTCAAAGCAGAAATGTTGGCGAAATTAACTCCATATTTTTGTTCAATATGACTTCTACCATTTACCACATCATCTGGATGCGTGTGTGTGTGTGCCCCTAACCACATGTCCAGAGCAGGTTCATTTGCCTCTAAGAAAGATTCGATTCGACCTGAATCAGGTTGAGTTCCTACAAAGTAGATAAAAGATGAACCTTGTGGGGCACCATCCAAGAATTTCCCATGATAATTTCCGTCGCACCCTTCATTTAAACCTGTGGCGACAGTGGTCTCTTTGACCATGTGATGGGCACAGGTTACAAGGATCCTATCCCTATTTTCTCCAACCTTCTTTTTCCACCAAAAAAATGTCTCTTCACTAATCGCACCGGCTGGATACCCACCTCTATCACCTCTGCCGATTGGAGGAGGAAGGTCGTTACGGTCCGCAATCATAAGGAAGGTTATGTTACCGACATCAAAAGAATAATGTTCCCAATTACCAGACACCGGAAAGGGCCTTTTTGAGTTGTCTACGTGGGAGAATTGAGTGTTTCTTCCCATAGGATCTATCCATTTTTGAAACCACCACTGTGATGGCCTTTCTGAGAAATGGGAACTATCATGATTTCCGATCAGATCGTAAAAATCCTCCCTCCGATGTTTTTTTGATGATAGATACTGTTCTACAACGAGTGGGCCTTCATCATCAGTTGGTGGAACCTGAGAACCAGTAAAATCACCTAGATTTACACAAATATCCCAATCGAACGGTGGCCCTCCATCATCTCCCCCTTTTTCAGCCTGTAAAATCGGCTCTGATAAGCTGTGCCTGCCGTGTTTAATATCAGTTCCGATATGAGCATCAGATATGGCCCACAGCCTGAATTTATCTTCTCCCATAAATTAATAGGTCCCTTTAGTAATGTGAAGTTCGGCGAATAGTACCATCCCGATATCCCTTACCACCTGGTTGATAGAAAGGTCCCATAGCAAAAGCCAGATCATGTCCAACATCATCAAATGGAAAGCTGTACCTGGTTAACTGTATCTTCCAGATGAATGGTGTACTGCTCATTTATAAACTCCAGCACCCTGATTTAATTCACTTAACCCCAATATAAGGAAAACCATCATTGATTTTCATTAAATTTTTTCTGTGCAATCTATTTTAATTTGTCACATCAAACTCAGCGAGGCTAGGTTCTGTCCATATCAAATACCTTGGCAATTAAATACGATGAGTTCACAAGGAAAAACCATGAAGTACGACACCATAATTCTTGCTTTAGGCTCGATTGGCTCAATTCTTGCAACTAGGCTCACTGAAGAACCAAACCATATAGCTAGGGTGATTCCACCTACTTTCGAGAGGTTTCAGGAGGAATTTATGAGGGTTTTATAAAACTAGGTAGGTTTTTTCCTACCGGAGGCTGTCATAGGTTCGAAAAAAAAGATATTATCGTCCACAATTACGAAGAGATTCTACGTTTCAACTATGCTTAATTAGGAGAAGCTTCACGAGTCCAGGGATCTCATTCTTTCGAAAGACAATTAACGAAGGAGGAAAATAATGGGAAAAGCTCTTGAAGGTATCAGAGTAATAGACATGACTCACGACCAAGCCGGACCTTCCTGCACCCAGATGCTCGCATGGTTAGGTGCTGAGGTAATAAAAGTTGAGATGGCAGACGGCATAGGGGATCGCGCCAGGTGGCTGAGGCGTGACGACCCGAACTTAGACAGTTATTTTTTTCTGCTTTTAAACAATAACAAAAAAAGCATCACGCTTAACCTTCGCGACCCCAAAGGGAAAGAGTTGTTCAAGACGCTAATCAAGGACGCGGACATCATGGCAGAGAATCGCGGTCCAGGGGCGATGGATAGGCTTGGCCTGGGGTATGAGGATCTTAAGGCAATAAATCCTAGACTAATTTACGCTGCGGTCAAGGGTTTTGGATCCTACGGACCTTACTCCGACTACAAATGTTTTGAACCCGTGGCTCAGGCCACCAGTGGGGCACTGAGTTGTACCGGGTTTGACGATCGACCTCCGGCGGTGCTTGGAGCCAATGTGGGGGACTCAGGTACTGGAATGCACACTGTCATAGGTATTCTTGCTGCCTTGGTGCAACGCAACGTGTCTAACGAAGGCCAATTGGTTGAAGTGGCTATGCAAGAGGCTGTTTTGAACCTAACTCGTGTTCGGTTTACTGGAACGCTGACAGATGGCTCCGCAGAACCACGCCAGACCAGCCATGAGGGGCGTAGACCTGGTTCCGTTGGTGGACTATTTGTATGTGCTCCAGGAGGGCCAAACGATTACGTCTATTTGATGTTGCCGCCAGATAACCCGGGCATGTTTCCGCTGGCGATGGATGCTATGAGCCGTTCAGACCTCATTGAGGATGAGCGATTCTCAACACCCGAATCTCGGACTGCCAACGCCGTAGAATTAGGGAAAATCATAGAGAAATGGATCGCCCAGAGAGATAAACGGACTGTCATGTCTACCTTCGCGGCAGCAGGGGTTCCTTGTGGAGCTGTCTATGACACATCGGAAGTTATGGACGACCCCCACCTAAGAGAACGTGAGACAATCACCGAAATTAAGCACCCGACCCGTGATACCTATCCGATGATCGGATCACCTGTGCGTCTGTCTGCTTCGTCTGTCGAGGTCACTAGGGCTCCGTTATACGGCGAACATTCAGACGAAATCTTCTCGACGCTCGGAGGACTATCTCAAGCAGATATCCTTGAACTTAGAAACGCTAAGGTAATTATTTAGGATTAGAATCTATAAAACCTCATAACCCGAAACGATTGTAGATTTGAAAATACTCATGGTATGTAGAAGTGGATTATCAAACGTATTAGATATATTTGGGGTTCAAGAAATTTAAGGAGGATGAGTCATGTTAGATCTGGTAATACATGGCGGAACAGTCGTTACTCCCAGCGGAGTTGGCCAGTTTGACATTGGGATTCAAGGCGAGAAAATCGTGTTGGTTGCTGCTCGAGATGCAATTTTCGATGAATTCCAAACGTCCGTAGATGCTACCGGCAAGTACGTCTTTCCTGGTGGCATCGAACCACACACTCACATCGCAACCAGCGTATCCGAAGCTTGGGCAGGGCGTCCTGGAGTCATGACACAGTCTCCAGAAGCAGCGAGCCGAGCTGCAGCTCACGGAGGTGTCACAACATATATAGATTTTGCAGGAGGAATGGAAGGGACTGAGGAACGCCACCAGTCGGATAACTCAATCATGAAGAGGTTAGATGCCCGGCGTCGCGTATTCGCTGGTCACTCGTATACCGATTTCGCTTTTCATTTCACGCTCGCAGGAGAGGTCCCCACTAGTACCGTTGAAGAGATCGGAGAAGCTATCGAATCTGGAGTGTCCAGCTTCAAGGTTTTCACCACTTTCGGATCCAAAGTCCCATACGGACACCTCTGGGCGATCTTCGAAGCTGTGGGTATCAACGGTGGTATCATGGCCGTCCACGCCGAGGACGACGACATGGTCAAGTATATGGAAGCCAAACTTATCCGCGAGGGACGAGACCAGGGATACAATCTGCACCTAGCACACAACAACGTCTCCGAGGACATTTCATTTCGAAAGATCATCCGCCTCTCGGAGCACACCGAGACCGGCATATACTTCGTCCACACTACGGCAAAGGAGGGAGCCTTCGCTATAGCAGACGCTCGCAATAATCAATTACCTGTCTACGGCGAGACGCTCCACAATTACCTGCATTTCACCCATGAACATTATCGAGAGCCTGAGGGAACTGCCATCCATACCTACCCAGCCATCAAACATGCTTCGGACCGACACGAGCTACAAGAGGCTCTGATTAACGGGACGCTAAGCACCACAGCCACAGACGAATACACTACCTATAAGGATGTAAAGCTTTCGGGCAACACCATTGAGACAGTTTGCGGGGGCCACAACGGAATCGAAACCAGATTGCCCGTCGTTTATGCGAAATTTGTTTCAACGGGTCGAATCTCAATCGAGCATTTCGCAAACATCACCTCTACCAACGCAGCCAAGATTCTCGGTATGTATCCTCAAAAGGGAGCCATTGCGACAGGAAGCGACGCAGACATGGTGTTATTTGACCCAGATATGAAAAAGACAATAACCCTCGATGGACTTCACGCAGATTCCGATTACTCCATTTGGGAAGGGTTCGAGTGCCAAGGCTATCCCGTGACAACCATCCTCCGGGGTAAAATCATCGTTGAAAACGGGAAGCTAAAGGGAAATCCCACGGACGGTAATTGGCTTGCTCGCAAGGTAGCCCCGGCGATCCTGGCAAGCCCTGCGTGTTGATGCGGTAACTTAACCGGGAAAGGCCAAGGGAGGTCACAGTTGGAGAAGCCATATGAGTAATTTTTACACATTACTTAAAACAAATTACCCTCCAAAAATAACTTAAAGGAGAGATCAAAAATGTCTAATTCTGCCAGCATTGAAACAAAGAACCAAGAGTTGTCCGCGGTTACCTGGCGATGTATTGGTCCGCCAAGAGGCGGACGCGTTGTTGCTGTAGCGGGAGATCCATCTTCCGACGCGGTCTTCTATTTTGGAGCCTGTGCCGGCGGGGTCTGGAAGACCACCGATGCCGGTACCTATTGGGAAAATGTTTCAGATGGATTTTTTAACACCGCCTCAGTAGGTGCTCTAGCCGTCGCTCAATCGGACAGTAATGTGATATATGCAGGCACCGGTGAGGCCTGTATAAGGTTGGACGTAACCCACGGTGATGGTGTCTATAAAAGCACTGACGCTGGGCACACTTGGAAACATTTGGGATTAAAAGATACTCGACACATCTCTCGCGTAAGAATACATCCAGCTAATCCAGATCTTGTGTACGTCGCAGCCCTTGGAAATGCATTCAAGCCAAACGAAGAACGCGGGATATTTCGATCGACAGATGGAGGAGAGAGTTGGGAACATATCCTACACAAAGGTCAAGACGCGGGAGCGGCAGATCTTTCGTTGGATACATCGAATCCAAGAATTCTTTACGCTGCGATTTGGGAGGCTAGAAGAAGTTTTTGGAATATGAGCAGCGGAGGCAACGAAAGCGGTCTCTACCGATCAACGGACGGAGGTGATACGTGGACTGAACTCTCTTCCAATCAAGGGTTCCCAGAGGGCATCAAAGGTCGCATCGGAGTGGCGGCTTCTCCCGCAAAGGCGGGACGGGTATGGGCAACAGTGGAATCCGAGGATTGTGGCATCTACCGTTCAGACGATTACGGGGAAACATGGGAATTGGTAAATGATGATAGAGATCTTCAAGGTCGCCCTTGGTACTACCAACATATTGTGCCCGATCCTCAGGACCCGGAAATAGTCTGGGTTATGAACTACCAGTGCCACAAATCTATTGACGGAGGTAAAAGTTTCTCAGTGGTTGGGACCCCACACGGCGACAATCATGACCTCTGGATTGATCCTAACAATTCGGATCGATTGATCGAAGGAAACGACGGGGGCGCCTGCGTTTCTTTCAACGGTGGAGAATCGTTTTCAAGCATCTACAATCAACTTACCTCTCAGTTTTATCATCTCACCACAGATAATAGACATCCTTATAGAGTCTATGGTACGCAGCAAGACAATTCTGCTATCAGCGTCCCCTCACAAACCGGCAAAGGAGCTATACCATGGGGAGACTGTTATTTCGTAGGTAGCTCTGAAAGCGGGTATATCGCTGTCGATCCCAACAACCCCGATATTGTTATATCAGGAGCAGTTGGAAGCTCCCCGGGCGGTGGCGGAAATATGCTCCGATATGATCATAACACCGGTCAGGTGAGGATAATAACTGTCTGGCCGGAAGTAAATATTGGATATGGCGCCGAAAATATGAAGTACAGGTTCCAATGGACCTATCCGATTTCATTTTCCCCTCACGACTCAACTGTGCTGTACACAGCCGGCAACATTGTATTTAGGTCTCTGGACCAAGGAAGTAATTGGACTCCAATTAGTCCTGATCTCACACGACACGATAGGGAAAAGTTAAGGCCATCGGGAGGGCCTGTAACACTCGACACGTCAGGGGCAGAAACTTATTCAACCATATTCTCATTCGCCGAATCGCCTATTGAAAAGGGAGTTTTCTGGGCAGGTTCGGATGATGGGTTGGTTCATGTATCCAAAGACGAGGGGGATTCATGGCAGGACATTACCCCTAAAGAATTACCTGAGTGGTCCCTGATCAGCATGATAGAACCGTCACCACATTCAGCTGGCACAGCATATATGGCTGCAACCAGATACAAACTAGGTGATAATTCACCGATGCTCTTTAAGACAGAAGATTACGGTAAGCAATGGAAGGTGATTAACGGAAACCTACGGGAAGATGATTTCACTAGATGTATTCGGGAGGATCCCGTCAAGCCCGGAATGTTATATGCAGGGACAGAAACCACACTTTACGTCTCATTTGACGACGGAATCCGGTGGAGGGACTTGAAGGGTAACGGGAGTGTCGGGAAGAGCTCATTGCCCGTCGTTCCTATCTACGACATAGCCATAAAAGAAGACGACATGATCGTGGCAACCCATGGAAGGTCATTCTGGATACTCGATGACCTTACACAACTCAGGCAGGTCCCTGAAATAGAAGGGGTTAATTCTCCACATATCCTTCAACCAAGGGACACCATCCGAATAGCTGCCCCTCTCAGAAATCCTAAAGCAGTTGAGGGAAAGAATTACCAGCTCTCACTCGGAGCCGCAGTCACGTACACAGAGGATAAGAATACTTATGGTGAGGTGGAACGCTCTTTCCTTGACGCGGGACAGAATCCACCGGCGGGGGTTCTTATCAACTATTTTCTACCCAAAGAAATACACGAAGAACTGTCGTTAACCTTCCTTGACCAGTCTGGAAATATGATAGTCACATACTCTAATAAAGTTGCAGCTAACAGTAGTCCAGAAGAGGAAGATGACCAACTTTCTATTGCTTCAAATATTGGTATGAACCGATTCATCTGGGACATGAGATATCCACCAGCAAATAAAGTGCCGGACGATAAAACCACTGCAGACCGGGTTGTTTCTGGTCCCGTAGCCCCTCCAGGGAGATATACAGTCGTATTGAAGTGTTCCGGTACTGAGAAGTCAAAGACGTTTGAGATAATAAAGGACCCGAGAGTGGAAGCTAGCCAGAAGGAACTTGAGGACCAATTCAACTTACTTTTGTCAATCAGAGACAGGTTATCTGAAACACACGATTCAATTAATCGGATTAGGAGCGTTTGTTCTCAGGTAGATGAGTGGGCACAGCGAGCAATCGGCCATTCATCGGAAACATTGGTAGCTGAGGCTGCAAAAAAAATAATGGAAAAGTTATCTACGATAGAGAGTGAATTGATCCAGACTGAATATCAAGGTGCTAGGGATCGGCTAAACCTACCTACAAGATTGAATAGCAAACTGTCCGAAATTACCAGTGTAGTTTCGGCCGGGGACTTTGCCCCAACCAGACAATCCTATGAAGTATTTCAAGTAGTTTCGGATGAGATCGAACCTCACCTTCTCACTTTGCAAAACACAATTGATGAAGATGTAAAGGACTTTGATAACCTCGTACAAGAACTGGGAATACCTGCAGTAGTGGTGAGACCTCAGTAAATCACAGTTATCAGGATCCGGGTTCAAACTACATCCGGATCCTGGTTGGATCGTATCCTAGTCTAAGTGAGACCAACAAAACCAACGCTGATGAGGCTAGGAGCAATCCCATTCCCCGTAGTGTCACCTCGTAATCAAACATTGTGATGAGCAGACCGGCAATTATAGGACCGGCTACCTTTCCCGCATTCTTAAAAGAGCCGCTAATCGCCATTCCTGTGGCGATGCCTTGTCCGGTGAAGCGAATACTTATCATGGCTAATGTTGAAGGGAATATTAAAGCTTGGGCCAAGCCAATTAGTGAGGCCGTCGTCAAGAGGATAGGCGAGTGCTTGGCTGAAGGTATATAAGATATCGCACCTGCAATAACAACCATCCCTGCCACTACGGTCAATAGATATCCGAACTTGTCTCCCAACCTACCTCCTAAAGGGTTCATCATTACATGAACTAGTTCTTGCACGGCAAAAAATATCCCCACTTGTAGAACATTAAAACCTTCTGCAATGCCATAAATTGGTAAAAATGCCTTAACAGCGTAGACGGCCATATACACCCATCCTTCCAAACTACCTGATATCCAAACAACTGAGCTGGCAGCCCCAGATCGGATGGTCGATAGAAATTTCTTAGGTAGCGAGAAAACCTTAGGGTTTTGTGCCGGAAGTTTATTCTCAGGCAAAAGCAAAACCGGGAGAAATGCTGCCGAGCTTAAAATTCCAATTATTGTAAACACCTCTTTAGGATTCAAATACATTAATAGCAAACCGGCAGATAATGGGCCAATTACATATCCGGACGTTTTGGCTATTCCAAACCACCCGAGCAACTCACCTTTTTTTTCTCCTGCACGTTCAGCAACATATGCTAGAGAGACAGGCCCATATACAGCTGTCGCAAAACCATGAATGAGCCTAACCGCGAAGAGAGTTTGAGTAGAATCGACGAATGAATAAACAAATGGCATGAAGGTAAAAAAGGCAGTACCAACAAGCAACCAGGATTTTCGTCCCCACGTATCAGATAGAAACCCTATTACAGGCTTGAAAATCATGCCTGTCAGGGTAGAAACAGAAATTATCAGCCCCGCGAACGAGTCACTTGCTCCGAGCGAGGCTGCGAAGATAGGTAGAAGCGGTGTTTTTCCCATTTGATAAGCAGATCTGACTAAGAAGTCAGCTAAGCCCATGAAAAGGATCGGCTTCCTCACAAATGTATACCTCGGTTTTATATTTATATTTTTGCTGCAATCACTTTGTTGTGACGTGGAAATGTATATCCGTACAATTCTATCGGACTTAAATTACTCATAAAAGAGGAGGGTGAAACACAAATCTTTCAAAGAAAGTCCAAAAATACCATGGAATAAGGGCTCTTGTTGAACCGGTATTGAAATCGGAGAGTTTCTTTAAAACTTCAAGCTGTCTTTTAAAGAAATTCCCCTATATGCTGTCCAATATCATGTAAAGATTTTTCCGGAATAAAGTGTCCTCCTTTCACTGTAACCTCCATTTGATTCTGCCACAGGCGAGGTCTCTCTCTTTGCCTCCTTACCAATATGGATTCAGGTTCCACATTTTCTGCCTGATATCAGCCCGTGTCGGGAATTTGGTCGGCAAAGTGTCGGCAGAAGTGAACCGGTTGGGGTAGGGCAGCACCTTTATATTGGTATGGAGGGGCTCAGAGTATTTCTCTGTAAAACTTACTAGGGTTAGGGTTCCTGAAGAATGCTCATTTGCCTTTCAGTGGGTAGGTTCCTGAAAGCTTAGGAATATATATTCCTATCAACTAGAAACATATCCATTTTTGTCATCCCAAATCAAAGAATTCTCATCTCGCTTCTTTGGGTCACCATATCCTCCTCCACCTGAAGATAAAGCAATAATGTGGTCGCCTGGTGAAACAGGAATCCCAGTTTCTTTGGATCCCAGTACACGTTCCTCCCCTTTGGATACCAGACTATAGCGATGTGGTAGACCAGGAGATCCTCCAAACAATCCGAATGGTGGTACTACAACGCCATCACCTGCGGTGTTCATGAGGGCCTCTCCTTCACCTTCATATATGATTTCACACTCAGCCCCTAGCCCTCCTCGCCACTGACCTTCGCCTGCCGAGTCTGGTCGTAATTCATGATTCACTACGAATAGTGGAAAGCGCTCCTCCGTAACCTCTACGCTGGGGGATCGAATACCTCCGGCAACATTTACTTCACCCACACATGTCCATCCATCATTTCCTGAAGAGGCACCACCCCCACCACGAGCCATAAAAAAATGCCATATGAAATATCGCCCAGTACGAGGGTCCGTACCAGTGATCGCGTACCGTAACCTTCTTGAAAACCCCGCGTTTACGGCTGCTGGTACAGCATTTGCCAATGCTTTAAACACCGCCTCAATTATCTCCTCGGCGCAATGGTTAGTACTCATACAAACTGGAGCGGGAGGATTTGCGTTCACTATCAATCCCCTAGGAGCAATAACTGTCAAGGGGCCCATAGACCCTTCGTTCTTGGCTACATCGTAAGGTGCCAGATACATTATTGCCGCATGGGCAATTGAACGAGTGTTCGCATAAGCACTATTTATAAAGCCGGTCACCTGAGGTGAGGAGCCACTGAGATCTATTTCCATCGTGTCACCCTTTATTGTGACCTCAGCTCGAATTGGAATCATCTTGGAATCAAACCCATCGTCATCAACGTGGGATTCACCTTTAAATACTCCATCTGGCCAGTCAGATATAAACTGCCTAACCTGTCGCTCAGTGGCGGACAATATTCCATCAATGATTGCCGACAATGCTCCTACGTCGTAATGGTCAACCAACTCCAAAATACGGCGTTCTGCAGTTGAGACGGAGCCTATTTGTGCATTTAAATCACCGAGAAAATTCTCAGGCAGGCGCACGTTCGCGGAAAGCATAGCTAGCAAATCATCTCTTGGCTGGCCTTTATCATGGATACGTAATGGGGGTATCCGTAATCCTTCGTGAAAAATCTCGGTAGCAGACGGGTTATAACCGCCATGAGTAGCCCCTCCGACATCACTGTGATGGGCGCGGTTGATAGTTAAGAATAATAGTTCACCATTCTTGAACACGGGTTTTATTACGGTTATGTCAGGTAAATGGCTTCCCCCGTTGTATGGATCGTTCAACGCGAACATATCACCCGGATGAATGTCCTCCCCAAAAGTATTCAATATAGCTTCACCAGCTATGGGTAAGGCGCTCACATGTACCGGTATCCCCTCACCTTGAGCAATAAGCCTACATCTACTATCTAAAATGGCTGTAGAAAAATCCCGACTGGAATTAAGAATCTGAGACATGGAAGTACGAAGCATTACATCCATCATCTCAATAGCTATAGACTCCAACCGATTCTCAACCACCGATAGGGTCACAGGATCAGATCCAGCTGCCACCCCTCCCATTGAACCATCTGACACAAGATCTTCAAGCCCAATTATTAATGTCCCCTCAGCATTTTTCGTAACCTCATTAAACTGATTCAAGACAACAGTGGTGAAGTCTGATTCGATGATAGCGGGACCAGGAACTTTTTGGCCTATCGGTATACTGTCAGATTTGAGAACAGGAACGTTTTCCCAACTTCCAATATAGACCTGTCTCAGTACAGCCTCTTCCTGATCAAAATCAACGACTGAATTATCTGCACTGTCACTGTCGTCAATTTCGGGTAGTGGTGCGGATACAGTCGCCCGGAGCGTGACAAGCCGAATCTCCTGATCGGACTGCCTGTAAGAATACAATTCCTCAAATCGTTGGTGAAAGTTGTCAGCCCATTCCTCTTTGAGTCGAGCACCATCCAAATCCAGATCAGGAATTGGAACAGTGACTTCATATATCTGGTCTAAGTAACGCATGTCAGCGCTAAACTCTACATTTATTTCCTCGTCTGTCACCCCATTTTCTCTGAGTTGATCTTTTCCCTGTTTTTCCATAATTCTCAGTCGAGAAATCATTCCCTTGAGATCCAATACATTCAACCCCGCAGGATATGATTGAGAAAAGTCGTAACGTAGCTCCGAGGTCAACATACCAAATGCCGATAACACAGGGGCAGCCTGAGGCACTAACACTTTGTTTATCCCAACTTCTCTGGCCACCTGATTGGCCAGGATCCCTGCAGCACCTCCAAATGCCACCATACTGAACTCACGTGGATCCAGTCCTTTGCGAACAGAAGCTAGGCGTATCCCCTCTGCGATTGAGTTGGATACAACTCGCAAGATCCCTTCGGCCGCATCAGTTATCGACAATCCTAGTGGATCGGCCACTTTAGATTTTATTGCCTGTTCAGATAGGTTTTTGTCTAGGCTAGCCTTCCCACCGAGGAACGATGTCTCATTGAGAAGACCAAGCAATAGTGCAGCATCAGTGACAGTGGGACCTTCTCCTCCAAGCCCATAGCACGCTGGGCCTGGCTCAGCCCCCGCACTATCTGGGCCAACCCGCAGGGCACCTCCAATATCTACTCGTGCGATGCTCCCACCACCAGCTCCAAGAGTATGAATGTCTATCATCGGCACAGATATTTTCCAACCAGCCTCAAATTTTTCATTAGCAACATGAGGTCTACCACCCTCTATGATCGAGATATCAGTGCTGGTACCCCCCATATCGAGGGCGATGACATTTTCTTCCCCTAACGAAGAAGCTACCTTGGCTGCACCTTTAGCTCCACCAGCGGGTCCCGAAAGAATAGATCTGACGGCGAACTTTATAGAATCCTGGATTGGAGCTGAGCCTCCATTCGACTGAATTATTAATATTTTTCTCTGGCCCCCATGATCAACCATACGTTGCTGTAAATTCCCAAGATACTTACCTAATTCAGGTCCAACGTATGCATTCAGTGCGGTCGTGCTGATCCGGTCAAATTCTTTGATTTGCGGCAGAACCTCATGAGATAGGGAAACAAAGGCGTCGGGAAAAACCTTCCTGATTTCTATCTCAGCCTTTAGCTCGTGATCAGGGTTCATAAACGAAAACAGGAAACATACCGCTAGTGATTCCACTCCTTCACCCTTCATGTCCAGAAGAGTTTTTCTCAAGGATTCAACATCCAAGGGTGTGTGAACACTGCCGTCATACTTGACCCTCTCAGATATACCCATTCTCAAGTAACGGGGAATCAATGGCTCAACAGAGGCCATCCGAAGGTTATAGCGATCCTCTTTTAAGCCTTCACGCATCTCCAATAAATCCCTGAAACCACTTGTAGTTATCAGAGCTACGTTAGCCCCCTTCCTCTCGACCAATGTGTTGGTTGCAACTGTCGTCCCGTGAACAATCAATTCCACATCAAGGAGTAGCTGTTCTAGGGTGACACCATAGGTTTCAGATATCTCCGCCAACCCACGAAACACTCCTATCGAGGGGTCCACGGGAGTAGAGTGAGTTTTGAATTGAGCGATTCCACCTTCAGCTCTAGTAACCACCAGATCAGTAAATGTCCCCCCAACGTCGATTCCGATTCTCACGTCTTATTTCCTCCCTCATAGTCGAATGTGCATCTCATTTCCATCATGATAGACCTAAAATCAATCATGAATACCGCCACTGAACCAGCATAGTAGCATAAGCCTATTGATGGATAAGACCATTCCCATCAGAAGAATAATCGCAGGGATCGATGCTGCTATAGAAAAGAAGAGATTTCTACGAACCCTAGAATTTGTTACCGAATATTTACAACACTAAGTGCCTATCTGCAGCGGGTCAGTGATGCCCTGTAGTGTCCGAATAATAGACATCACTGTTAGTTTGCCCGTACGAGGGTTTTCCGTAGGGATATTTTCCACCTCTATATGTAACCTACCGAAGTCACCTTCCACTACTATGTCATGACAGTTTCTGTCCAACCCAGGAACAGCTATTATTCGAATTTGTGTCCTATCCGGACCAACTCCTGCAAAGCTAACAGCAGCTGAAACATTAACGTTGGCTGGAAATCCGATGCAAGCCTCTCTTGCTGTACCAGAGAAAATTTCCTGTTCTTCAGTCAATCCCAAAACTGATATACCTCTCTCCAACAGGTAAGGAGAACCCTCTAATGCCTCCAGAGGTTTTCGCGTGGTCATTATCACGCTGTCTATTCTTCCTGCCGATGCTGACTTGATACCGTCCAACCCGGCTATCGCTCCTGAAGGAGCATAAATTCTGCAAGAACGCTCCTTAGCCATGTCCAATATCTCAGGGTGTGCTACTAAAGCTCCAACGCTTATAGCCATAAGGTCTTTACCCGAATGAAAAGTCGCACAGGCAAGTTCAGGTATAACGTCACCTCCGGCAGCCTCGACAATAAGGTCTGATTTGGCTATAAGTTCAGGCTGTGTACAGTATTCGGGAGGATCATTGAGGGTAGCAAGAAAGGCACGGGCAGATTCCTCTGTCCTACTAGCGATGCCCGTTATTGGGAGTGTAAGGGACCCGGCTTCTGAAGCTTTGAGAAGTGCCTGACCTATCGTCCCACATCCTACGATTCCAATTGTCGTCACTGATCTAGATCATCCTCCTTCAAGCATTTAAGTATCGCAACTTCCACAGTAGCACGTATCCTCCAGATATGCTTCTCTTAGCTGAAGCCAATCTTACAAAATGCAGTCCGACATTAATCGTGTGCATGGGAAAAATTTACCATCCTACTTAGAGTGCAATGCGCTATTCGAACAATGGCTATGGAATAAAACGCCGAGAGATTAGTCTTTAGCGGTTCCAGCTAATTCCACTCACTTTGGGATCCGTTATTACAGACCCATTTATTGCTGTCCTCTGCAAGTGGCTGAAATAAAGGAGTAGGGTATATTTACCATGAACAAACAAAAGTTTAGTGAGGAGGAATACTATGACAAAGCCCTTAATGGATTTTGGCTACAACCCACCTTGTGGGGAGCGCGGTTATGAAGTGATCACACCAAGAAACTATTTGTATGACCTTCATAGGGCACTTGATGTCGCCTCTCAAAACTTTAGTTCTATATGGTCGTCGGATCATTTGAATTATGGGGCAGAATTCAGAGTAGAATGCTGGACGATGCTTACCTGGATGGCAGCCAGATATCCAGGACCTATGTTGGGCACAGTAGTAATGTGCAATTCTTTCCGAAACCCGTCTCTCTTGGCTAAAATGTCTGCCAGCCTGCAAGAAATGAGCATGGGGCGTCTAATACTCGGTTACGGTGCTGGTTGGTATGAAGAGGAATATAGGGCATATGGGTTTGACTATCCTTCTGCTGGTGTAAGGGTGGAAATGTTTGAAGAAGGTGTACAAATCATAAAGAAGATGTGGGTAGACAGTCCCGCCACCTTCAATGGTAAGTACTATCATATTGATAATGTTTACTGTGAACCACGGCCACAGCCACAGCCAATTTTAATGTTGGGGGGGGGTGGTGAGAAGAAAACATTGAAGGTAGTAGCCCTGTATGCCGATTGGTGGAATGATGTAATGAGGCCCATTCCCGATCTATCACGCAAACTAGGTATACTCCGACAACATTGTGAAACCGTTGGACGAGACTATAACAGCATACGAAAAACTCTGGCCCCCAGGTTTTTCATCGATAAAAATCACAAAAAGGCACTGAGGATGGCTGAGGGCAAGAATGACTCCGGCCAGGTAATCGCTGGTGACCCAATTGCAGTGTGCGAACAGTTACACGAAATAGCGGAAATGGGATTTGACATGGTAGTGACTACTTTTCCTAAATTTCAGGAACTCGATGATATGAAACTATTTGTAGACGAGGTAATTCCCCAATTTTGCTAGCCGGGATAGCCTGCTAAGAAACTGAATCGTTACACAGGAGACTCAAATATGCCCAACCCCAAAGTTCTTATCACAGGCGCAAGCGGTTTAATTGGTGGATTGGTACTCGATCACTTGTACCAAAAATACGATTTTAGTGCTTTGAATCGCCGGAAAGTTGAAGGGGTACCTCATAGACAGGCGGATATAGCTAGCCTTGACGAAATTCTTCCTGCGTTCGACGGAATCGACACAGTATTACATTTATCTGCCTACTTGGAGGATGTTAACGATTGGGATAATACCAATAAAGTAAACATAACGGGTACGTACAATGTTTTCGAAGCTGCAAGGAGAAACAATGTATCCCGGGTCGTTTTTGCAAGTTCTGGAAGTACTATGCTTGGGTATGAACTGGATTACCCATACGGCCATATCGCACGCGGGGAGCATGAAAAAATACCTGACAACTGGAAACTTGTAGATTACAAAGATCCAGTGAGACCTGATAGTTTGTACGGTGTGAGTAAAATCTTTGGGGAGACCTTGGGAAGATACTTCTCAGACTACCATGACATCTCTGTTATAAATATAAGACTCGGTGCGGTCTTAGATACTGATAAACCCAAACTAGTCCGCCACTACCCAGGGTATTTAAGTCAATTAGATTGTGTCCAAATCATCGATTTATGTTTGAGTGCTCCAGATTCAATTACATTTGAGACTTTTGATGCGATTTCAGACAACAAGCTGAAATGGAGAGACACATCCCATGCCACAAAAAAACTTGGTTGGAACCCTATAGGTAGATCCGACCAATATGAATTATGAAAACCTTCAAAATGATGCTAATCACCACCGGGCGTAAGGTAAATCAGGATAGATAACTCGTGCAGGTTGTGTGGACAATGGCTAATACCGTTACTTCAACTGGTACCTCAATTTTCTTGATGATTTCTTGGATACCTATCTGAGAGGTGTGTGTGACTACACTTCCTGCATAATTCCACGTTAAGACGGGACATACATAGCCTGTAATTCAAAGAGTACCCTTCCGACCGGTAACCACACACAGACAGCATGCTCGAAAAGTTAATCTGCTTTTTGTATTAGACCTGAGTTCACCACTATTGAGATAATTCACATATTCAAATGTGTACAATTCGCACTTTAGCTACTAATGTTCATCAGATTGGAGAATGGGAGTTAGAAAATGAAGTTCGGTGTCGCCTTAACTACCGCTGCGAGCCCTGTCTTCACAGAATCCGAGCAAAAAGATTTTTTGCTTGAGGCTTCAGAAATTTCTGAATCTAAGGGTTATGAATCCGTTTGGGTTAGTGATCGTACGCTATATCCTGATGACATTGCCAAACGATATCCACAACAATTTGGGCCTGGCAAGACGGATCCCGATTCTCAAAATATTATGGAAGCTCTTATAACCTTATCTTTCATTGCCGGCAAAACCAAAAAAATACACCTGGGAACTAGTGTTCTAGTCTTACCTTTCAGGAACCCTTTGCTAAATACCAAAATGATTTCAACCCTAGATGTTCTTTCAGACGAAAGATTGATCCTGGGTATTGGTACTGGATGGATGAAGGAAGAATTTGATTCGATGGGAGCAGATTATTCGAAAAGAGGATTAGTGACTGATGAACACCTGAGTTTCCTGTCAAAGTGCAGTAGCAATTCTTCTCCTGAATATCAAGGAAAATACATCAATACCTCTGGCATGAGACTTTATCCTCAGACACTCAATAGTCGATCAATTCCAATTTGGGTAGGAGGAAATTCGAACAGAGCTTTTATTAGAACTGTGAAATATGGTGCAGCCTGGCATGGGATTAACCTAACCCCGCCGGAAATAATACGTTGCCAGGAAAGGTTAAAGCGAATTTGCGAATCCCATCAGAGAGACTATTCTGAGATAGGAATAACCCTCAGGGCTACCGTGAGAATAACAGATAAATTAAAACATTCTTGCGGTGAAAGACCTTATCTAACTGGTAGTTTGGGTCAAATAGAAACCGATCTCCAAGAATACAAGAAATCCGGTTTAGATTATCTTATTATTTCAATGGCAGGAGATACCACTGAGCAAGTAATGACATCAATATCAAGATTTGCAGATAGCTTCTTATAAACACCATCTTCACGTGAAGGACTAAAATTATTGGAGGAATTAGCAATGTCTGACAGACTGAAAAATGTGAAGGCTGTAATCACCGGGGCTGCTGGGGCCATCGGTATGGCCACTGCCCAGGCGTTTCTAAAAGAAGGCGCTCTAGTGTTTGTAACTGATTATGATACCGAGACTGTAGACCAAGCCCTAAAAACACTTAAGGTTGAGTCAGATTCTGTGTTCGGTTACCCGGCAGATGTAACTTCAAGGGATGAAGTTGCCGTCATGATGAATAAAGCGGTGGCTTCATTGAATGGCATCACCGCTCTGATCAATAATGCAGGAATAGTCACACCAGGTTACCTCATTGACCAACTATCCACGGATATCGACCGGGTAATCGATGTGAACACAAAGGGTGTGATTATTTGCACTCAGGCAGCTATACCTTATCTAGAAAGATCTGAAAACGCGTCGATTACTAGTACTTCTTCCCAGGCGGGTAAAAGAGGTTGGGATCAGAATGCTGTCTACAGTGCTTCAAAGGCCGCTGTAATCGGGTTTAGCCGCTCTATGGCTGTGGAATTGGCCCCTGGCGTCAGAGTAAATTCAATTGCACCTGGGCATATCAAAAACGAGGGCATGGCTTGGGCAGCCTTCGCTAAACGCAAGCAAAGAGATCAGACCATCGAGGATTTTAGCGCTGATTTAGCTGCTACGGAAATCCCTCTTAAACGTCTCCAGTCCGCGTCTGATATCGCAAATGGGTTTGTATTTCTAACCTCAAAAGAAGCGTCAGAAATCACCGGTGCAGTGTTGAATATTGGTGGCGGGGTAGTTATGGATTAACAGTCCTCCTTCGGCAGAAACGGACCGCTTGGTTTAGGAATCTTGTTATGGGGTGGCTTGGCCTATTTCTTGTCGATCGCTACGCTAGTCGTCCAGAGTTATGCAAAATTGAGTGTTTTACATATTGAGCAATCTCATCAATAAGAACTTCTTGATGAGATACCAATTCCTGTCCGGGTAAATCGTCACGGCCTCCAAGATCAGTTATTTCAGTACGTATCCCGCTGAGTGCTTCAATCGTGGCAAGGCCACAAAATGGCACATATCTCTTTGAATACCCACCTTCGTGAGAGAACACAATTTTGCCGTCACAGGTATCGTTTGCAAGAGCCAGAAGCATTTTGGTAAGTTCTCGATACGATTCAGATGTCAGTAACATTCGTCCCAATGGATCATAAACGCTGGCGTCGAATCCACAGGGTATAAGTATTAACTGAGGTTGAAAAAACTTCACGGCAGGTGTCACGATCCGTTCTATCGCTGCTGAGTAGGCACCATGTCCAGAGCCTGCGGGTAGAGGAATGTTGATATTGAAGTTTTCTCCTTCCTTACTTCCTCGCTCACTAACCTTACCGGAGTCTGCCGGAAACAGCCCGTCCTGATGAATGGAGATTGTCAGTACGTTTGGATCATCGTAAAACGCCTGCTGGGTTCCGTTACCGTGATGAACGTCCCAATCTATAGTTGCTATCCGTTCGACCTTCCAAATTTCGCGGGCATGCATAGCGGCCAACGCCACGTTTCCGAATATGCAGAAGCCTCTTCCCAAGTCACGTTCAGCGTGATGCCCAGGCGGACGAACAAGGGCATAAGCGTTGTCAACTTGCCCACTAAGCACAGCTTCTGTAGCCACGATCGTTCCTCCAGCGGCTAATTTGGCGATCTCGTATGAGCCTCTCCCAAACGGTGTGTTTGGTCCAGCTGATCCACCGAAAGCATCGCTCAGTTCTCGAATCCGATTGATGTAACCATCTGTGTGAAAGCGCCGTAATTCGTCTTCGGTTGCCATGCGGGGGTCGAGTCGAACAAGCTCATTGGTTAGGCCGGAAAGATCAAGGAGGTTTTTCATACGCCTCTTTGTATCAGGATTTTCAAAGTGTTCGCCAGGTTCAATATTTTCTGCAGCTCCGCTCCCAGTGTCGTGCCACATATATTTTTCGTGCCATAAGAAACCCGTCGCCATCTCGCCAGTTCTCCTTAAGTTGTGGGGGCAGTCTAACAGAGTCAGTGATTTCGTTAGACTGAGAGGTTCGAATATGGGCATATTACCTTTATGAATGAACTGGCACAGGTAGCCGAACACGCTCAATCCAACAGCGGGTAAGAGGAATCTATATTCCCTGCTACAGCAAGTGCTAGAGAACATGAAGGAAATCCCAAAAGACCGGCACTTCAAAACTTTGGGTCCCAGATGCATGAACCAAATCTGCGGCTCAAAATTGGATCAGACGTCCAATTCTCTCACAGGCATAATGTCGCATTTAGCCCAGCTTAAAGCAGGACTCAAAAAATCGTATAATTTGTCTATATTGTCCGTTTCTACCACATAGACGGTACGATGCTGAGGTCTACCGCCAAGGGCGAATACAAGGTTCACCCCTGCTTTTTCTGCGCCAGCTGCAGTCATTCTTTTCCCCGGCTCATTAGTTACAAGGGGGCAACTTTCTGCGGTATGGTCTACGGTTACATGAAATAGCCTATATTTCCTCCAAATTGTTTTTGACTGATGGTTTATCCGCGGTTCAGTCCCTTTCGTAAACTTATCACGTCTGCTGTACCATGTGCAGAGCCATCTTGGAGTACCCGATGAATGATCACCAATTTTTTTAAGAGGAATCCCCTCAAAAATCGCATCACCTATAAATGGTGGGTTCTTTTTGCTGTCTCCATCGGGTTGTTTACTTCAGTATTTGACCACGGTGGGATCAATGTTGCGCTTCCTTCAATTGCTGACCATTTTAATACTGACTTACCAACCACTCAATGGATTGTCATTGGATATGGATTGACCATTGCCGCACTATTATTACCTATGGGGCGCCTTTCTGACATTCTGGGAAGAAAAATAATATATCTACTTGGATTCATAGTATTCACAACAGGAGGATTTCTTGCGGCAATATCTCCTAACATTGAATTATTGATAGGTGCCAAAATACTTCAAGGTGTTGGTTCAGCAATGACTCAAGGTACCTCTATGGCAATGGTAATATCTGCCTTCGGAGACGGTGATAGGGGAAGGGCCCTTGGCTTAACTATGAGTGTGGTTGGGATAGGTGCGGTGGCTGGACCGGCTATAGGAGGCTTTTTGGTTGACTACCTTGGTTGGGAGTCAGTCCTGTACGCGACTGCTGGTTTAGGGGTAGTGTCCTTAATAGTGGCCATGCTTATTTTGGATACTGAGCGTAGTGGGGGAAGGGTCGGTGCAAATGATCACTTTGACTGGTTAGGTGCTACTTTTTCTGCCGCCACATTAATTTCGCTATTACTGGCAATGACTCTTGGATCCCGCTATGGTTGGGATTCATTATCTGTGATTACTGCATTCGGAATCTTTCTGGCATCAGCAGGGTTTTTCATTTGGTGGGAATTGTATGTTGAATCCCCCATGTTGGATCTCAGGCTGTTTGGCTCCGGCCTCTTTGCCACTGGAGTTTTAGCAAGCTGGTTATCGTTTTTGGGAACTCAACCCGTAAGGTTTCTTATCCCATTCTATCTTCAATTCGTTCTCGGATTTAGCCCATCAAAAATTGGATGGATAATAGTTCCCAGTGCATTTTGCATGGTCATAGCAGGTCCAATAAGTGGTCGGCTTTCTGATAGATACGGCTGGCGCATATTTAATGTGGGTGGAATGCTGGTGGCTGCAATGGGGTTACTAATACTGGTTAATCTTGATATCGAAGAATCTCTTGTCGTAGTTCTAGTGGGAATGGTTGTTCAAACACTTGGTTCAGGAACTTTTTGGCCCTCCAACAATAGTTCTATATTGAGTGTGGTTTCTCCTGCTAGTTATGGAGTTATCTCATCATTTACCAATTTAGTTAGAAACTCCGGAAATGTTGTCGGTATCGCAGTATCTACTGCGATCGTTACAGAGACTATGGGATCATTGGGACACCCACCAACTCTTTCTGTGATAACCGAAGCTACTGACCTATCCGTATTGAGGGCGTTCACAGTGGGCTTGCGAAATACATTCTGGGTTTGCATCGGATTAACCCTGATGGCAGCAGCGGCTTCCTTCCTTGGAACAGCCAAGAAAAATTAAGTCTTAGGATGGAATTAACATATTAAGTAAAATCACGGCCGTTTCCGTTGGTATTGTCTTCATACATGCCGATGGGCCTAATATTTAGAGAGCCCCGTTGATCTGGTGGTTAAACTTTACGAAAGAGAATTTTTGGATCGACTGGAATCAGACCGCAGAAATAACACAAAAGTGAGGCCACCCCGACCAAATTTGGATTGGAAATATCAGCTTCAGTAAAGTCGTATATTAAACCGCTACTTCACCTAGGCGGGGGCACCTTCTTGAAACAGTGTGACCCCCATATCAAGATATTTTCCCCGTTCTTCGGGCTTAGTCACCGTGCCCATGGCGAGGCGAATGCCTGTACCATCCAATTGGGCCGCTACATTGCGCATACAGTCATCCACGCTTGTCAGCGGATACCCCACATGCCCTTCCATGTTGAAGGTGAGGTCATTGGGCCCAAATGTCACCACACTCACCCCTGGTTTGGCCAATTTCCCAATGTTGGTCACCGCCTCGACCGATTCCACCTGAATGCTCAATATCACATATTCGTTCCACCACGCAGCATACGCCAGCCGATCCATACCTTTTGCAACTCCATTCACGCCTCGGCGTGCTGCCCCACCCCAACTCCGCCGCCCGACCTGCGGGTAGTAAGTATAGGCAATGGCATCATCAACCGTATCCATTTCCATCACTTCAGGAACCAGCACCGCACTGCATCCCAAGTCCAGATATCGCCCCACCAAGTAGGCGTGGCGCGTGTGAGGAATGCGTAGTTGCACGTCAATACCCAATTCTTCAGCGGCGGTACAATAGGCTACAAATAACTCTTCGCTAAAGGCTGTATGCTGACCATCGATCCAGATATAGTCATAGCGGCCCGTTGCCCAAATATCGGCCAACTGACTCTTGGTTGTGCGCAGTGATCCCACCAAAGCAACCAGGACTTCCCCGTCGCGGATGCGCTGCCTGAGTGTTTTCTCTTCTGTCATCGTTCTCTCCTGTGTGTAGGGATTATCAGCGTCTTAGCCGGAAAATATTCCCCATAGTAAACCCGAACGTGCCTACATTCAACATAAACTAATGATTCAGGCAAAATGTCGATAGCAGTGAACCGGAGGGGTAGGGCGGCATTTTTATATTAGTATCTGGTGGGCTCGGGTTATTTCTTGTGTAGAATGTCCTACTGAGGCGTTCTATTCTTCAAATTAAGGAGTATATTCTATGGTTATCGAACGTAAGAACTATGATGCTATCCCCCTGACAGGCTCCCCTCATTTTCATGCGGTTAGGGTGGGAGATTTACTTTTCTTCGCTGGAGCAACTGCCAAAATGACGGTTGCTGAAAACGGCACCATGGCTGATCAAACCAGGGTGATTTTAGAGAGAATGAAATACATTATGGAATGCGAAGGAGGAACTCTGAGTGATGTTGTGAAAATTACCAGTTACGTAACCGATTTATCAGAATCTGCTAAATCCGAAACTCAAACAGTTCGACAGGAGTATTTCGGAGAAGATCTGCCCGCTAGTACAAGAGTCCAAGTAGCAGGTTTAGATGGTCCTACCTTGCTAATTGAAATTGACGCCATGGCGGTAATACCTCAGTAACGGCCTTCAATCATTCGGTTGCACCCTTGGTAAAACAGGTCGTGTAGAGGATAAGCTAATTAGCCACAAGAACGGTATTTATTGCCATTCCAGCAGCGGCTATGGTTGGATCAATCACGGGGACTCCTAACGATTTTTCTAAAGTGTCACGATACTTTGCCATGCCCGCGCATCCCATGATTATTACCTCTGCGCCGTCTTTGTCACGTAGCTTTGTCCCAACTTCCAGCATTTTCTCATAGGTATCACTGCTATTTTCTACTTCTGCGACAGTTAGTTCTAGGGCACGTTCCCCGGCACAATGGTTATGGAGGAGTCTTTCTCGCATGTGCCGAATGTGTCGGGGAATCGATTGGCTAAGGATTGCTATAACACCGAATGATTGACCTCGTGAGAGAGCTGTTGCCATTGCACATTCAGCAATGCCAAATACTGGCCTATCGGTTGCTTCTCTACAGAGGGCTAAACCAGGGTCTGAGTAACAAGCGATTATGAAAGCAGCGGCCTCTGCGTCGGCTTTTATGTAATCTACAATCAAGGGTTCAACCATGCTTACATCAGCCTGGCTTTCAACACCAAACGGGCCATCGGAAAGGGTTATACATTCAAGGCGTGGACCATCAGCCAAGCGCAACGGCTCCAAAGCTTCCGAAATACCGGCAGTAACGGAATCATTCGAGTTGGGATTTATGACTCTTATGACAGGGTACATTTATTTGTTTTTCCTTTCGCAGGAATTTTAACATCAAGATGTTGGTAAAAACATCATTTGAGCGAGTGAATGATCCTATTATAGGTACAAACCCAGGCAGATTTAGCCCCAAACCGCATCGCCAACGCGTTTACCGTGATAGACAGCGCCGCCAGGGGTGGTGATGGAGACGGAAATGTCTTCGCCGGCCTGATGAAAATCTAGGATTGATGGCCAGACGGACCAGCGGAACCGGCCGTCGGCACAATAGTGCAGGGGTACTTTGTAGGGCGGGAAGACTTCGCCGCTGGTGTCGTCCTGGCCGTCGGTGAACAGGGTGTCACCCTCCACACGGACATCGAGGGTATTCACGGCGGCGAGGAAACCGAGGATGATATAGCGGCCGTTGAAACGGGCCAAATCGCCGGTGGCTTCCGTCGGTGGCGAAGCGAGAAAACCAGGAAGCTCCACCGTGCCCGTGGACAGGGTCCGGTGAAACAGCAGGCAATCCCAGGCCGTGCCGGCGCAGACCGGCTGATATCGCAGGTTGGAGCGGTCGGGACGCTCGACCTTGAGCCAGTCCGCCACCGGGCCGCTTCCGGGCGCCGGGCGCAGATCCAGAAAATAGCAATCCGGGCCCAGGCGGGCATAGGCGGCCTGATTGCAATCCGGGCGCGGTGGCTCCCCCTTGACCGAGCGTTCGCTGGCCGTGCCGATAAACAGCGTATCTCCCCGCCCGAAGCGGGCGACATGGTAGCTGCCCATGGAGGTGGCCTTCTGCTCCCGCACCGGGTGTAGCTGCAGATGTGTGTTGTGGGCGCCGATGACAATGCCCGCATCCGGGCCCTCGCGCTCACGGATCCAGTTCAGGGACTCGGCCATGGAGACATCCCGGACGTTCCACAACTGGCGCACGCCGATGCTAAAATCCGCCTCAGTCTGGGCCAGGGCCTGGATCACGTCGCGGAGAATTTGCGCGCCGCGCAGGCCCCAATCGTAGTCGTCGGCCGAAGTAACCCGGGTGTAGGCAACGCGGGCCTGTTCGATACGGCTGATCACCAGCGAAGCGGCGGCAATCAGTTCCCGGAAGGCAGTATCTGCGAATTCCATGCGATTCTCCAGGTTAAGCTCCGCCACCATGGGACCGATTTCCCGTGCCATGTCGTCGGCTAGGCCCCCATCAACCCGGGCCGCGAATGCGTGCACGGTGGCATAGACATTGCGGGCATGCATCCAGTTGCCGCTGCCGTCCATACTGTAAAAGCGCAATTCCCGCGACCGATTGGGATCGGCGTTCCAGTCCCGCATCCATCGGATCAGCTCGTTCAGTTCGGCCCATACGCCCCACACATTGTTGATGGCGCGGGCCACGTCATCCCATTCATGATCGGCACCAGCCACGTAGTCGTGCACCAGGCGGCCTTCGACCAGGGCCGATTCCAAGACGAAGGTGGTGAAGCCATGTTCCTGGGCCAGATATTTGAACAACCGGGTCCGCCAGCGGTTCCATTCGTACAGATAGTGGGCACTCTCTCCCACGGCGATGACGCGGCGTTTGCCGATGACGCCGGGAATGAAAGCCAGGTCGTCGTAATTGTCGTCGTGCCGGGGGATGGACAAGGCAACCGCATACTCCCGTGCCCAGGCGACGAAGGCGTCTTCGTTAGGATCTGTCGGCGTGGCTGGTCCGGGCTGGTTCATGATGATGTTTCCATCGTTGTTTTGGGTTTATGCCGTGCCACCACATCGCGCCAGTCGCCGTCAGCCCGCCAGCCAAGACCGTCGCGGGCATGACGGTCATCCAAGACGCTGGCGTAGGGGTCCGCCTGGTAGAGTTGGAGATCCCGCACCGGGGGCATGGTCTCATAGATTGCCACCATGCGTGCCAGTGTCTCCGGCCGCCCTATGCCGTCCGGTGCCGCCAAATTGAAGATATCGAACCGGCGGGCCCGGTATTTCAGGGCGGCGACAAAGCCCCGCGCCGCGTCCGTGGAGCGCACATAGGTCCGGGTTGCGGAAAGCGCGCCATAGGGTGCAACGGCATTTCTGGCGGCGGCATCGGAACTGCAGCCGGGGGAATTACTGTCGGGGTCGGGCAGGGCGAGCTGGGCCAGGATTTGAGCCTCTTTTTCAGGACGAACGATCAACGTCGGCCTGAGGCAGATAACGTGCATTTTGCCCCGCGCCGCGTAGTGTCGCGCCATGGTCTCCATGAGTTGTTTGCCCAGGCCATAGGTCCCCGTGGTGCGCAACGCATGCGTTTCGTCCACCGGCAGGTAGTCCGGCGCCCGATCATGGTCCAGACCCAGGGCGGCGGTGCTGCTGGCGACCACCACATGGGGCACGCCGGCATCCTCGGCGGCCTGGAAAACATTCCAGGCACCTTGTACATTGGTTGCCATATAGGCCTGCTCGTTCGGCCCGTCGCCATCGTCATAACCAGCCAGATGGATCACCGCGGCCTGCCCCGTGAAGGCCCTGGTCAGACCCGGCAGATCAAGGATATCGGTGGCAATGAACGGCACATCGCCGGGGGGTGGTTTAATGTCCAGGGCCGTTGCCCGATGGCCGGCCTGCAGCGCCGTCATGACATGGCCGCCAAGGCGGCCGCTGCCCCCCGTCACGATGATCTTTTCCGTCATATTGTCCACACGGTAATCGGTTCGTCCCAACCGCGCACGACACGCGGGCCGGCGTTGATGAAACCCGCCAATGCATTGCCGGTTTTACCGTCTACCTCGTTGCCGCCTGCCTCGTCGCCAATCGACTTCGCGAGATCATCGCTGACCACCATGATTCGATGCATATCGAGAGTGTAACCTCTGGTTTGCTCTGTTTTATTCAAGTAAGCTCGTGCTTCCTTGGTTAAGTTCGTGGGCTCATCTTTGTTCAATTGATTCACTCCAAGTTTTGATTGTTCATTTATTGTCCTAATAATCCCTAGCGGCCTCCCATAACGGCTAGAGTATGCCCCGAGACATATGATGCTTCATCTGAAGCCAAAAATAAGACTGCATCTGCGACTTCACTAGGCTGCCCTAACCTACCAAACGGGGTCATGCGGTTGGGGCTAAAGTCCACAGTTTCATTAAGTTTTCGTAACTTTGCACCCGCTATTTTCGTATCGATTGGACCTGGTGCAACGCAATTTACATTGATGTTATGTTCGGCAAGTTCAAGAGCCAAATCTCGCATGAATCCATGTATCGCTGCCTTGGAGGCTGAGTAGGCAGACCCTCCTTCGTAATAGGCTGTCCATGGTGTGCCTTCTCGAGCCCCAGATGACAAACAAATTATTTTTCCTTGTTTTCTTTGAATCATGTGAGGTACAGCGGCTTTACTGCAAAGAAATGTCCCACGTAGATTTAATTTGATTGTGTGGTCCCAATCTTCCACCGGCATTTCCCAGATTTTTGAATTTCGGCTGCCCCCAACATTGTTGACCAGAATATCAATTTGCCTAAAATGTGCGATTGCAGACTCAATCAGTTGGGATGCTGGCTCTTCTTCAGTGATGTCACCAATTAATGTGACAACCTCGCCACCTTCGTCACGGATTTTTGTCGCTGTAGCCTCTAACCCTGTTTCATCTATATCGCCTAAAACTAGTCTGGCACCTTCTTGTGCCAAGCGATACGAGATAGCTTCACCTAATCCTCTCGCAGCTCCCGTGACAATAGCGACCTGATCTTTAACGCGCCCCATCCTACTCTCCTTATCCGTGCAATTAGGATTGTAAATTTTCTGATATTTAGACCTTAGTTAAGATGACTTCAATTCCGCGTGTTCAAGGGCAGCTCTACAAACATCTTCGTCTTCTTGCGACTTACCGCCGCTAGCTCCTACTGCACCAGCTATCTCTCCGCCCTTGTAAATTGGAACTGCACCCTGACCCATAATGAAATGCCCATCTTGAAGAACAGTGAAGGCTTGAAATACTGGCCATCGTGATCTGTCTTCGAGTTCTCCAGATGGTTCACCAAAACAAGCTGACGCAACTGCTTTTCCTCTTGAAATAACTGGCGTTCTCCATGAGGCGCCATCCGTTCGGATCATGGCAATGAGATCCCCTCTGGCGTCGGTAACTGAAACGCTCATTTTGACGCCAAGTTCTTGTATTTTAATCTTGGCTCCCTCGATTATTGTTTCGGCTTCTTGCAAAGTAATTGTAGGCATGATATCCCCCTATTTTGACGCACTAAGCTGATAGATTTTCCAGTTTACAGTCCACAACTTCTTCTAAAGTGATTTTTGGAATAATACCATCCCTATAGAAAGCCTAATCAAGCATTTCAAGGGGTGTCAGCCACAAAGGCGGTGCTGGCGGATTCCTTAATGCTGATGGGGGAAATCATGGATAGTTTCATGCTTTGCCCAAATAGGGTCACCTATTAAAAATCTTGAGGAATTCTTCACATATCAAAAAGGAGCTAAAATGGGGTTTTGGAGCTACTGACGGTTTTGTCATTTTAGAATAAATCAAAATAAGCTCTAACGGATAAAAAGGTTAATGGTTATTGCAAAGAGGGTAATGATTTTACACTTATTGATAAGGAGTAAGTTCAATTGGAACAAATAGGATTAGCTATAATAGGTTCGACTGGAGCTATAGGCGACAGGCATATTGAGGCTATAAGTCAACTAACTACTTGCCGCTTGGTTGGTCTAAACGCCCGAAAGCAAGGTCCATTGAAAGAACAAGCTGCAAGACTCAATGTCAAAGCTTATCCTACCCTTTCTGACGCTTTAAACGATTCTGAGGTGGACGCTGTTGTTATAGCAACTCCTCATCCTTCCCACAAAGAAATCACCATAGAGTCTTTAGAATCTGGAAAACATGTTCTGGTAGAAAAGCCAATTGGTGTGACTCCATCTGAGGCAGATGAAATGGTCGCTGCTGCCCGAAAATATAATTTGAAACTTTCAGTTCTGTTTAATAATCGATTCAGAAGTGAATCTATAAAAATGAAAGAGCTTGTAGATTCGGGATGCATCGGGGAAATATATCGTGCCACGGTTAGCAGTGGTATGTTTAGAACCCAAGATTATTACAATCAATTGCCGTGGAGAGGAACCTGGGGATTAGAGGGAGGTGGAGCATTACTCAATCAGGGGATTCACGCAATTGATCTTTTCATTTCATTGCTAGGTCTTCCTCACGCTGTTTTTGGTCAAATAAGAACCCTAAAACACAGTATTGAAGTAGAAGACTACGCCAGTGCATTATTGGAATACAATGACGGCTTCCTCGCGACTTTGCATTGCGATACTGTGCAGGCTCCTCAGAGGCAGCGCATGGAGATATATGGAAATCAAGGGGCTATCATCATGGATGACTGGAATCTTTCCTTACACACCCTGAAAACTCCATTACAGGACTTCATGGACAATACGCCAGGAATGTTTGCCTCTCCCGAAGTTGATGAAGAAAAGTTTGTCATAGGGGAGATAAAAAACACCCATACCCCTGCAATAGATGATTTTTGTAGAGCCATTATTGAAAATCGGGACCCGATGATTACCGGTGAAGAGGGTGCTAAGGCACAGGAATTAGTGGCTGCCATCATTTTGTCTGGTTGCACCGGTAATAGAATCTCTTTGCCAGTCAACCGTAATGCATACGACGACCTACTAGCTAATTTAACTAAATCTGGCAGATTACCATAAGCGTGTTTCCTGAACTAAACCCTGTTTGAGTGAGGATTTTATGTAGCTAAACAGTTTTTAAATGCTTAGATGATATAGAGTACAAACAAACCTTTCAGTGTTTAAGCGGAGGAGGCAATTTTTGGAAACCTCGTGACTGCGTACCTTTTTAAAAAGGAATGATTTTATGGTCGACAATATGTCAACACCCTATCCAAAATAACTGAAAAATATTAAGTGCATCAACGGAAAAATTATCGCCAGCAGGTTAGGAGATTAAGATGGATAAAGCACTAAAAGGCGTGAAAATTATCGATATGAGTCGAGTACAAGCCGGCCCGTCATGTGCCCAGATTATGGGTTTTCTTGGAGCCGATGTGATAAAACTCGAAGACACAGCTGGTGGAGATAACACACGCGTTGACATGGCTCACGTTAAAGGTGTTGACAGTGTTTATTACACGATCTTTAACGGTAATAAGCGTGCCATGACATTAAATCTCAAATCCCCTGAAGGTACCGAGATAATGGATAAGCTTGTCAAATGGGCTGACATTATTTTGGAGAACTTTTCTTCAGGTGTTATGGATAGACTGGGATTTGCTTATGAGAGATTAAGGGAAATTAATCCTGGAATAATCTACGCTAGTATCAAAGGATATGGGGACTACGGTCCATACAGCTCCTACAAGGCTTTTGAATATACGGCACAAGCCACGGGAGGATTAATGGCGGCAAATGGTTTGCCTGACGGTCCACCGATGGGAACTGCGGCTGGTATCGGTGACTCTGGTACTGGCCTCCACATGGCTATAGGTATTCTTGCTGCCCTGAGACAGAGAGATAAAGACGGAGAAGGACAACGCGTGGAGGTGGCTATGCAAGATGGGGTAGTCAATTTAATGAGAATCCGTTTAATCAGAAGCCTTAGTACTTCCGAGCCTAACGTGAGAGGAGTTGTCTTAGGAAAAACTAATATCCCGCATACATTTGCCTGTAGTCCTGGTGGATATGATGACTATGTAATGATTCACTTGAGAGGATATATGTGGGAAACGGTACTAGCCGTTATGGGTAAGGAGGACCTGATAGGGGATGAACGTTATATAGACGAGCAGGCTCGAAACAAGAGACCAAAAGAAGTTGTTGACATAATCACCTCCTGGACTTCCACCAAATCTAAATACGAAGTATTTCATGAGATGGCCGCCGCAGGGGTATGGTGCGGGGCCGTAATAAGTCCAGAAGAGGTTATTACAAACGAGCATTTGATAGCGAGAGAAATGGTTGTAGATGTCACCGATGATGTGAGAGGCGATTATAAAATGATTGGGTGCCCGGTTAAACTTAGTCGCTCGCCTGTAGAAGTCACGAGAGCCCCAATGTATTCGGAGCACACAGAGGAAATACTAACTAACATAGTTGGTATGGGCCGCGAAGATATATCTTACTTGAAGGAAAAAGGGGTTATAGTGTGACACTCTATTTTCTCAGCTGAGGGCACGGTTGAACTAAAACCTCGACCTCAATATTTTCTGCCTGATATCACCCCGTGTCAGGAATTTGGCCGGCAAAATGTCGGCAGAACCAACAGGGTAGGGGTGCGAAAAAGTGGTGCCCAGGAAGGGACTCGAACCCCCACTCTCTTACCGAGAAGCGGATTTTAAGCTCACTGCTGTCGGGTCTCAAGGGTTCGTCACAGTACTTATGCGTACAGGAACTTGGTCACAAATCAGCCTTTTAAGGGTATTTAGGGTTTGTGCGAACTGCCCTGAACTTACGGGAACCGCAGACATAAAGGACCCACAAAAGGACCCACAAATATTTTCTGCCTGATATCAGCTTGTGTAGAGGATAAGCTAAAACTGGTTCGCCACTATCCGGAATACCTAAGTCACGCCGATTGTGTGGACATCATAGACTTATGTCTGCGTGCTCCGGCTTCAATAAAATTTGAAACCTTTGACGCAATTTCAGATAACAAGTTGAAGTGGAGAGACACATCTCTTGCCACTGACCTTCTTGGCTGGAACCCTGTTGGGAAATCAGAGCAATTCAAATTATGATATTGATATGAGTAGTGACCCACAATCCATAACGAGGATTTTTATTGGAAATTAACAATCGCTATTTTGGCTTAAGGCTTCCACAATCGTAGAAGGGGACATTGGCAATTTGGTTAGTCGTACTCCAGTGGCATTGTAAATAGCATTGGCTATGGCAGCCAGTGGCGGAACAACGGGTGTTTCACCAACACCTCGAATTCCGAACGGATGGCGTGAATTGGGTACCTCAATGATCACTGTATCAATCATTGGTAGGTCTGTAGTAGTAGGCATTCTATAATCAAGCAGACTAGAATTCACCATCACGCCTTCCTCGTTGTAAAAGTATTCCTCATTCAATGCCCATCCTGCCCCCTGAAGAACCCCACCTTGCATTTGGCCTTCTACGTTGCTTTTATGAACTACCTGACCAACATCCATGAAGGTTGTGTACCGGAGAATTTCAACCTTGCCTGTTTCTGGATCGACCTCGACATCTACAATATTGCCTGAAAGTTGTGGGCCCACTCCGCCTTGAAAATCAGATGCCGAACACGTTATTGCGCCTCCGGTATTAGCCATTTCTCCTGCCATGCCTTTAAAGGTTAATCGCTCGTTGGTATTTAATCTACACGTGAACATCCCGTCAGTGAAGTCCACGTCTTCTGGTCGAACTTCCCATAGCAGGGCAGCGCGTTCCTTCATTTGCTCTACCACCATACCGGCTGCATTCAGAATTGCTCGCCCAGTATCAAAGGTTATTCGACTACCAAATGACCCTGAAGTGAAACCTATGGAGTCAGTATCAGCCACGGAAGGATTAACGTCCTCCGTGTCGATACCAAGCGCCTCAGCCGCCTGCATTGCGAGAGAAACTCGGCTGCCTGACAGGTCAGCTGATCCCGTTATCAGGCTAATGGTCCCGTTGTCGTTAACATTCAGAGTTGCGGAAGAACCATTCCCTCCAGCGTGCATTCTGTATCCAACAGCAACACCTCGGCCCTGATTATGCCCTTGCAAAGGAGCATTGTAATGAGGGTGTGCCTTCATTGCAGTTTCGACCTCCACGCACCCAAATCTGGAATGAGGAAGACCTGTCGGTGACATATCACCTTCCCGAACGGCGTTCTTCAAACGGAATTCCATAGGGTCCATGTCCAGTTTTTCTGCTAATTCATCAATGACGGTTTCAACTGCGTGAGTGGACTGGGGCTGCCCAGGGGCTCGATAGGATTGGGTTTTGGGTTTGTTGAGCACAACGTCATACCCATCTATCAGAATGTTGTCTATCTTGTATGCACCTAAAGCTGGGAATGCTCCACCACTGACTGGAGAACCAGGGAATGCTCCAGCTTCGTAGGCCATATGCATTTCGGCAGCTTTAATATATCCATCGGAGTCGGCGCCTATCTTACATCGAATAAAGGTTCCTGATGTTGGGCCTGTTCCTTCGAACACCTCCTTGCGGGTCATAACCATTTTAACTGGGGCCGAAGATTTCTTGGATAACAGGGCTGCGACCGGTTCGAGATAACCCGTTCCTTTGCCACCAAACCCGCCACCAACCTCCAATGGAACAACTTTAACCCGGGATTCTGGTAATCCAAGTATTGCTGAGGTGGTATTACGGATACCGAAGGCGTTTTGAGTGCTAGTCCATATGCTCAAATAATCATCCGGAGACCAGAAGGCAGTAGCAGCAAAAGGCTCAATATATCCTTGATGTACCATCGAGGTTCTAAGCTCCCGCTCCACAATAACGTCTGAATGCTTGAACCCTTCTACTATGTCTCCATGAAGAACCTTCACATGTCCGGCGATGTTACCTTTGATTCCAGTGTCATCACCTTGAGTGAAACCTCCAGTTCTAAACATGGTAGTAAGGTTCTCGTGAAGTATTGGTGCATCATCGGCCATCGCTTGGCGAACGTCTAGAACGGGAGCAAGTACATCAAAATCAACTTTAATAAGTTCAAGAGCTTTTTCTGCTATGTGTATGCTGGTGGCTGCCACACCTGCAATTGCGTGGCCCCGATATAGTACTTTTTTATGTGCAAGGTCATTTTCTGCCATTGCTCTGGGAGTCGACCCTGCTTGAGACAGGTCCATGGGTTGGTTAAGGATAGGAAAATCTTCAGCGGTTACCACGGCTTTTACCCCAGGGAGAGCCTCGGCCTCGCTGGTATCTATAGACAATATTCTAGCGTGGGCATAAGTGCTTCGTAGTATCTTACCGTGAAGGGTCCCTGTCATTAAGAAGTCAGCGCCGAAACAAGCACGACCCGTCACCTTACTTAAACCATCCGGACGAATAGGGCTGGTGCCTAACACCCTGAATTGATGTGGACTATCTGAGGTTGCCTCCACCCGGTATTTTCTCCTTAAATCCATTCCCTGACTACGTATGAAATGCTAACACTACAAACCGTGCACTGTGTGAATAATGCATGAGGTATAGTCGAGGTAAGACAATGTCACTAGTAGTTATCAACAGTATGTCCAATCGTTCTATAAATTCCAATATCAAACGTCAGATAGGCCTGTGCTCGATTGAATTGCATAAAACCCGATACAGAGTTAAGTCTTACCGTTATAGTGCCTTTTATATCTTCATATTATCCTCATATGAAATCTAGTATTTGTGAATGTAAGTTATATATTCTCCTCCTAAATATAACGCCTATAATTCATCATACCGGAGACGCTAATGAATCTGGGTTTTTTCACCATGCCGCTTCACCCTCCTGGCTCGGACATGAGTGAGACACTGGTTGAGGACATAGATCAGATAGTGAAATTAGATTGGCTGGGATATTCTGAGGCATGGATAGGGGAGCATTTTACCTTTGAGTGGGAAAATATCCCGAGTCCAGATCTTTTCATCGCACAAGCTTCCGCCCTAACTACTCGTATTAAACTGGGGACAGGCGTTACATGCCTGCCAAACCATAACCCTGCTATGTTGGCCCATCGGATCGCACAGCTAGATCATCAAACTGGGGGGCGGCTTTTATGGGGTATTGGCTCCAGTTCAACACCTGGTGATTACGAATTATTTGGGTTTGATGCTGAAGAAGGTGATCGCCGATCTTTTACCTTAGAATCTGTTGAAGCAATCCTTAAGATTTGGGAAGACCCTGCCCCGGGAAAATATAGCAACGGGGTATGGAAATACGTCATACCAAAACCAGTTGAAAAAATAGGTCTTAGACTACATGTACAACCCTTTCAAGATCCTCATCCTCCTATCGCAGTGGGTGGAGTTTCCCCGAAATCTGAGACATTGAAGTTTGCAGGACAAAAAGGTTGGATTCCCATCAGCATCAATTTAGTACCGACAGCATCCCTAATAGGACATTGGGAGGCCTATGCTGAAGGAGCCTCTCGTAGCCAATTGGTCCCAGATCGCTCAAAATGGCGGATAGCCAGAGAAATTTATGTAGCTGACACTACTAAAAAAGCCAGGAAGGAAGCGATGGAAGGAACTATAGCCCGGGACTATAAGGATTATTGGTTTAATCTTCTTGATTGGAGTAACAGTTTAGACAGATTTAAATTGGATGTTAACATGCCAGATTCAGATTTAACATTAGACTATTTAATGGACAACGTTTGGATTGTCGGGAGCCCCGATGAAGTAGCCGAAAAATTAGCAACCCTCTATAAAGATACAGGTGGGTTCGGAACAATTCTCGCAATGGGACATGAATGGGAGCCCCGACAGCAATGGATAGAATCTATGTCCCTTTTGGCTGATACTGTCATGCCCAAACTAGCGAAATTGTAATTGATCATATGGTGCTAAAAAACCAATTTGGATTTATACTTCACATGGAGGTATGAATATTGTCATATGAGTCGGTCATAGCCGAAATGAGGGAAAGTGCTCTGAATTTATTGCAGAGTCTCTCAAAAGAACAAATAAAGAAAATCACGTATCCGTTTCTCGATGCCGAAAGAGTTTATTGGTATTACGCACCAATCAACAGGCACGGATTACCTTTACGAGATATGTCAAGTTCGCAAAAATCTCTTGCATTCGAATTAATGAAAACAGGCCTAAGCGAGAGAGGGGATCTTAAAGCCAATCAAATAATCCAACATGAAAAAATCCTAGGGAAAATCGAAAAAGAAGCGGAAATCATAATGTGGGAAAGGGATCCAACCTTATATTTCTTCACCATTTTTGGTGATCCTACGGGTGATATAGATCCCTGGGGATGGAGAGTTGAAGGGCATCATCTTTCGCTTCATTTCAGTATCTGGGCCAATGATATTTTATCCATAACCCCATCGTTTTTTGGAGCAAACCCGGCGAAGGTCCAATCTGGAACACACCAAGGGCTTGAAATCTTAGCACCTCGGCAATCGTTGGCATTAGAATTGATGCAGAGTCTAGATCCGGCCCAATCCAAGAAAGCTTTAATCTTTGATGAGGCCCCAGCAGATATCCTAACCTTCAGCTCAGCTAGGGCCTCTCTTCCCAAAGAAGAGGGCTTGAAAGCAACAAATATGAGCCAAACACAAAAAAACATCCTAAAAAATATCGTCGAAGAATACATTGGAGAATATAGATCTGAAATTGCGAGCGGCATTGTATCAAAATGGACAGAAAACATAGACACAATTCATCTCGCCTGGGGTGGAGGGAATCAAGTTGGGGACCCGCATTATTATAGATTGCATGGGGGAACCTTTCTGATCGAATATGACAACATCCAAAATGGCGCAAATCATATACATTCTGTGTGGAGAGACGTCGACAACGACTTTGCTGTGGACGTGTTGAGAGACCACCTATTGTTGTATCACATCACATGAACTCAATAATCAAACCTATAGACTTATGCTTCACTCAAACAGGAAAACAACCATAACATCATGTCTATGAGCGATGGGTGCGCATTGGACTTTCTGGCTGAATCCATGTGTATTGCTATTGAGAACATGAAGTCCACGATAGAACAGATAGGAACGACCCGCAGTACCAATACGCTGGAGCTAGAAACAAGAAACTGGGTAACAGCACTGTTTTGTTATAACTCTTTGGAGAACAGTAACTTAATATCACGGATCCGCAAACTGGGAACCCACCAAACAGCTATGAATTTGATCGAAAAGAGTTCCGATCGAGAGATAAAGTTGGTTCAGGGAATAATGGATATGCTGAAAGAGCATAACAAGAACGGGACTTTGATACAAAGGATCAAAAATCGATTCCTATTATCCATTACCGATCTAGAGACTGAATTCATAGACCATCATTCACTAGTGTTAGAAATTAAACGTTCGCAAAACATTGTAGTTCCGCTTTCTGAAATCACTGAATGTGAAGACACAAATTGTGAATGGATATTTGCATGGCTGGTTGAAACGCTTGGTGAGGAATATCAAGAATATTTGGTTCCATACGTCTAGAAACGAATATGGAATGTTACATAAAGAAAGGTTAATGAATTGGTTTAAACCGGACCCCGAAAGGATCTCGTTGGGATATGGGTTGCTATTTTGTATAGCACTTGCAGTAGGTGCAGAAGCACTATATTTTCTTGAGAAATCTGTGTTTGATTTTTCCTTATTTGATTCTCTGGTAATTGTAATAGTTATTGCCGTTCTTATTCGAAATTTACTTCCGCTACCACAGAAAATATTGCCGGGGTCTAGTTTCGCCTCAAAGCAGATTTTGGAAACTGCCGTTTTGATGCTAGGGGCCAGTGTAAATCTTTTTAAGATCGTGGATGCCGGGGCTTCGATGCTTTTGATAATTATTTTTTCAGTCTGTGGCGGTTTATTCATTGCCTGGTTTGTGGGACATAAGATTTTAAAGCTAGGGTCTAGACTGGCATTATTGGTTGGAGCCGGTAATTCCATTTGTGGGAATTCGGCAGTTGCAGCTGTGGCTCCTGCCATTGGGGCATCTTCAACAGAAATAGCCGCTGCCATTAGCATTAGTGCTATTCTGGGTGTAGTTCAGATCTTATTCTTACCGCTATTGGCACCAACTCTAAATTTGACTAATTATGAATATGGCGTTATCGCAGGCCTCAGTGTCTATGCGGTCTCTCAGGTGGTCGCGGCTTCATTCATTATTTCCAATCTGTCGGGGCATATAGCAACACTGGTTAAACTAATAAGAGTTCTTTTATTAGGGCCAATGATCATCGTCTTGGGAGTAATCCATAGTTCGACCGAAACCCAGCAGACCTATTGGGAGAAAATAAAGGTTTATGTCCCATGGTTCGTCGTTGGCTTCATTATATTAGCTGTTTTGAGAACTACCGGACTCATACCAGAGTATATCGGCGACAGAGTTCAGATAATCAGCAAATTTCTTTTTGTGATCGCAATGGCTGGTCTGGGATTGGGTGTTAACCTTCGGGAAATAGTCAACGTGGGCCCACGAGTTGCTCTGACCACCACTGCAACCACAGGGTTTATGCTGATGTGCGCTTTGTTTGCCGTAACGTTTCTCGAATTAGGATAAACTCACTCAGGAATAGGATCGATTATTGGCTTTCTAGACCCTGAGTCTATATTGCTGTTTACTGGAATTGCTTATCTAGGTCCATGACTAATTGCTTTTCCACTCCCTCCAGCTGATCGATAATAAAATCAATTATCCATCGTGGCTGGTCAGAATCATCGTCGATAAGGAGTCTTCGAGAACATTCTAGCTCTTCACTGCTACTCATTTGCTCTTTAACGATTGGAAGAACGAAAGCTTCTTCGTTTTCGAAATGATCGAATTCGGACACTCTTAATTCCATAACACTTCGGTATAAATGTCGTCGTGTTCTGGGCTTTACGAAACGCTCTGCTATCGCATCTCCCGCGGCCTCTTCAACCTGGTCGACTTTTTCCATTAATTTGGCGTGCTCTTCTTCTTCACTGGCTAACACGTTTTCTGCTGAAGCCTGGTCAAGAAGCTCCAGAACAGATCCTCCAAATTGTCGAAGTTCATCATGTTCCACCTCATTGGCCTTAAGAGGTTCGCGACCATCCTGCAATATCTTATCCTTAAGTGGCCCTGTCATATATTCATCTTCTGTCTGGGCATGGTATAGAAGATGTTTGAGCCACGCATCGAGATTAGCTTTAAACACAGTGAGGTCTCCACCTTCTTGAGCCTCCAAAGCCAGATTCTCCGTAAAATCAGAGTGTTTCATGTAGACTTTGTGCATTAAATACATTACATCAATCGGACTTTCCAATTGAGTAATCTGATCGGTAAATAACGGCATGGTGTCCTCCTATTTCCAGCTGAATAGACGCAAACTATAAGTTTTTGAAACTCCTTTTGTTTCCGATGACCTTAATCAAAAAATCTCGCCAATATTTAGTTCACAAGGTAGAGGGTAGGGTAGATGAATACCCATGCAACATCGACGAAGTGCCAATATTTAACCACCCCCTCAACCCCCCAATGAGAATCGCTATTGAATCTTCCATCCGATCCCATTCTTACAATTACGATCAGCGCAATTATTCCAGTAATAACATGAAAAGCATGTATACCTGTCATTGTGAAGAATATTGTTCCAAACGCACTTGAAGGCGGAAAATAGTGAAATGCTTCGTACCATTCCCAGCCTACTCCAATCAGAAAAATACTTGCCAAAACGATAGTGGCTATAATATTTTTTCGAAATTTTTGCTGGTTGTTATGGGCAACTGCAACTTCACCCCTAAATGCTGCCAAACTACTCATCAAAAGAACAAGTGATATGGCCAATCCCAGGGGTTGGTTTAGATGGTCTGGTCTTTCGACTCCTTGGAGATAAAATCGGGTGGAAATTAAGGCACCAAATAAGAACGTTTCCGATAATATAAATATCCATAACCCAACACGTTTCATTGAAAACTCATCGTGGCTGGTTGTGTGGACTTCTGACTGTGTTGACACTTTGGTAAGTACTCCCTTACTACTTGATCTATTCTTCTGGAGGGATCCAGAGTTCTTTTATGTGCATGAAGTAATGAACAATTAGCCAGGATCCTGGAGCGGCTAACAGTACCATGAAGATAAAGTTTCCACTGGTTACTCTAACCCCGATAATATACTCAGCTACTTCTACAATAAGTAACGCTATAAATACATATAAACCCTTTCGGAATTTTCTGGTGATCTCTTTATCGTCCACTTATCAATCCTTATAATTGCAAATTTCTCAACACTAGATAGAAGTTGCTTGAGTTTCTTTTCTCCCAGGTTGCCCGTATGTGTAAGGGCCTTCATCTACCTTTGGCTGATGGGTGAAATTCTCTTCTGGGGGAGGAGAATCTGTGGCCCATTCCAATGTCGTGGCACCCCAAGGATTATTACCGGAGACAGCCCCCTTAGCCCAGGATACGACCATGTTGTATACAAATGGGATAAAAGATAATCCTAGGAGTAGGGCAAAAATCCCTATTAGGATATTGCCATTTTCCAAGTTTTCTGGATAAGTCCAAACCCTTCTATTCATTCCGTCTGTTCCAACTATAAACATAGTTATAAATAAAGCGTTGTAAGTTAGGAACATCGTGGTGAAATGAAGTCGGCCCAATGTTTCGTTGTATAACCTACCAGTCATTTTTGGGAACCAATAATAGATTGCGCCGAACAGCATAAAAATTTCGCCTCCCATCATTGTGTAATGAAAGTGAGCAACGACGAAATATGTGTCCTGAAGATGTATATCAGTGGCAACATCTGCGAGGAATATTCCCGTTAACCCTCCGATGAGAAAATTAAACACAGTCCCCACTACAAAAAGCATGGGTGTAACTAACCACAATTTGCCTCTCCATATGGTGCCTAAGGCAGAGAGAAAGACTATTCCGGTTGGGATGGATATCAATTCAGTAAGAGCCATGAATGGAATATGCAAAAATTCTTCCATTCCACTTGTAAATAAATGATGAGCCCAAACTAGGAAACTCAAGGCCGTGATAGACAGGAAAGACGCGACCACTAACTTGTATCCAAACAAAGGCTTTCGAGAGAAATGGCTTACCATCTCCAATAGAGCGCCAAATGCTGGCAAGATCATAATGTATACAGCTGGATGGGAATAGAACCAAAACACATGCTCATACAAAAGAGGTTTTCCACCTAGTCCAGCGTCAAAAAACACCATGCCTGCAACCCTATCTAATATGACCATAAGCAATCCAAAAGCTACCACTTGAGTAGCTGTTACACTGATGATTGAAGCAGCCACTATTGACCATATGAAAATAGGCAACCTACCCCAAGTCATTCCCGGAGCTCGTAAGCAAATGGTTGTAGTCAAGAAATTGAGCCCTCCCAATATGGAAGAAAGCCCGAAGGTCAAAAATGCAAAGAGAAAAAGCAACTGTCCGTCCGCGTTGGTGACACTTAATGGCGGATACGCTGTCCAACCTGAGTCAAAACCTCCGAAAAGAGGTGTCAAAATTAGCAAGATTGCGACTGGAGGAATAATCCAGAAGCTTAGTGCGTTAATCCTAGGAAAGGCCACATCTTCTGCCCCAATCATAAGGGGTAAGACGTAGTTTGAAAGCCCTCCGATGATTGCAGCCACAGCCACAGCCACCATAATAATGCCGTGAAGGCTCATAATGGTGTTGTAATAATTAGGTCCGAGAAGCCCTTCTCCTGAATCAGCTAGTTCTATACGCATTAATAAAGCAAAGAAACCTCCAAGTAGAAACAAGATTACGAAAGTGACAAGATACTGGACTCCGATCACCTTGTGGTCCATGCTAAAGCCGAAGTAACGCTGCCAATTTTTTGCCTCGAAATAACTCGGCTTTATCCCTATCCACTCTCGTACCCAGCTGTTCCAGACTCCTACTCCCAATAACCAACCCAAAAGGGCGAAGATATAGGAGAAGGAAATATTGATTTCTGTTGCTGGATTTCCAGTGAGGCTGGAAACTGAAAGACCTACTACCAACCCGACCAACAAACCAATTATCGCTCCTATTAAACCTCGGGTTATTGGCCATAAGAACTTAAGTTGCGTCATTTGTAGATCTCCGTAGTTTAGGGACAAATATCAGTTTATTGGTTCATCGAAGGGGTTTTTGATTCGTCAACCAAGTTTTGTAATCGTTCTCGGATAAAACTCTAACCGGGATGGACATTTGAGCATGTCCTATTCCACATAATTCAGCGCATTGAAGTCGATAGTTCACGTCCTCATCAAAGTTGCCTAATTTAGTCGGGGTAGCGTTGACATGTGTGGTCATGCCTGGAACTGCGTCAATTTTCACTCTAAAGGCCGGAATCCAAAAAGCATGTAAAACGTCTTTGGAAGTGACGTAAAACTTCGTATTGTAATAGGCAGGTAAGACGACTTCATTCCGACTATACACACCTTCTTCGAGATACATGATTTTCCAACTCCATTTTTGCGCTTCAGCTTGGATAACTACATCAGGTACACGCTTTTCTTCCGCTCTCAATTCCAGAACACCGGTAACACCCGGGTGGACAAACACGAAAGCAACCAAGATAAATGACCCAATCACCCAAACATAGGAAAGGTTACGGCTATTTGTTACGTGTGGGCCATCTTCATCTGGCCTACCTTTTGACCGAAATTTGAAGACGCTATAAATCAAAAACACTGTAATCAAAGTGAAAATAGGAATACATATGTATATGAGGAGAAAGAAGGCTTCGTCTATAACCACGGCCTGTTTTGAACCACTAGAAGGAAGGGTATGTAAATTTGTAATGGCGAGAATTTCAAGAATTACGGTGCTTAGAACCCAGCTAAAGAGGGGCAGCGTCCAGTTGTTTTTCATTGGCTTCCTTCTACAAGGAAAAACATCGGCTGCTGTGAACTGGGAGATATGCTCATATAAATTTTCGTGCCGATCCTTGCAAGCTTGTATGTTTAATTCCCGCCAAAACCCATCCCCTTGCCTTTCTTGCAATCAGCAAGAGGATGAGTGGTTTGACGTCCCGTACCAGGAAGGTGCTTCTTTAATACGAGACGACAACAGTCTAGTTGAACCGGTGTGAAGGGTGTGTGAAACCTAGAAGGCTAATATGAAATTTATATGAATATCCAGCAATTTTCTGTTTTCTGGGTCTATCCTACAAGGCGGTAACCCATTCCTGGCTGGGTAAGAATAAACTTGGGCCTAGATGGTTCTTGTTCAATTTTCTTTCTTAACTGTTTGATGAAAGTCCGAAGGTATTCATGTTCACCACCATATTCTGGACCCCATACTTTTTGAAGCAATTCTCTGTGGGAAATTATCTTACCTTTATTGGTCGCCAGTGTTTTCAACAATTCAAATTCTGTCCGAGTGAGATTGATTTCAACTCCATCTTTAAGCACTATTCTTGAGGACAAATCAGCCGTGATATTACCAAAAGTGAGCACGGGTTTTGACTCCTGACCAACCGAATCAATTTCTCTCTGCCGTCTGAGTAAAGTTCTTACCCTGGCCAAAAGTTCTTCGATCCCAAATGGTTTCGTCAAATAATCATCTGCCCCAATATCAAGAGCCTGCACCTTTTGAGCCTCCTCATCCGTTGCGGACAAGATCATGATTGCCCCAGAATACCAATCTCTTAATTTCAGCAAGGCAGTCATTCCATCCATAATAGGCATAGATAGATCTAGAATAACTAGCTCTGGTTGCTGTAGTGCCGCCTGCTCTAAAGCCGATTGGCCATCGTGAACGACTGCTGTTTTTATTGATTCTCTTTTAGATAAATGACTTGATATAAAAGCGCAAATTCTAGGGTCATCATCTGCAATCAATACTCCGACCTTTTTCATATCTTCTCCATTAATAAATGTAAGTATCATCCAATGGAAGGGAAAGAAAATTTAAATACGGTTCCTTCTCCAACTTTGCTTTGAACTGTCAGGATCGAACCATGTAACTTGCATATATATTGGCAGATTGCTAAACCTAAACCAGCCCCAGGCTTACCATTTTGTTGAGAAGTGGCCAGGCGATAAAATTTGTCAAAAATATTAGCTTGTTCCGATTTTGGTATTCCTATACCCCGATCCACAACTTCCACAACAATGTTCTTTGCATTAGATTTCATCCGTGAGGCCTTTAACCATATATCTCTGTTAACGGGGGAATATTTTGCTGCGTTGGAAACAAGATTATTCAACAATCGAAGTACAAGTAGGTGGTCAGCATAAAAGAAGGGGGTATTCTTGTGAATTTCTAAATGAAGTCTATGCGACGTACCGTATCGACTACGCTCAAACTGTCTTTTGCATTCCTCTGCTATATCGATTATGTGGCACGATTCGGGGTCAAATGGGATTGCTCCACTCTCAATCCTAGCCATATTCAGTAGATTATCGACCAAATCAGACATATTTTCTGCTTCTTCAGATAGTGCTTGAGTTGTGGTGTATTGCTCTGAAGGTGAGACTTGATGGTTCAAGGTTTGCGTTAGGCTTCGTATTGTCGCTAAGGGCCCACGGAGGTCATGGGTCACCATTGATAAAAATTCGTTCTTCAGTCTTTCTACTTCATGTATGTGAGTAATGTCGTTTATAACAATAAGAAGGACTGTCTGATCTATTTGTTGGATAGGTACAGCGTCAACAGATAGGATAGTCTGAGACGGGTTTTCTCTATCAATCACCATTATTTGATCCCTTAGCTCTTGTTTGGCGGATATAGAGGCAGATAGGGGATCTGTATTAATGGGAAGGCTGGTTCCATCTTCATGCATCCAAGTTATATCGTCATCGGAAAAATCGATTTTATCTCCGATTTCAAATGAGGAATTGAATATATTTTTGATTTCATCATTTGAAAAAATAATCGCGGCTCCTGGCATAGAAGCCACTAAAATTCCCACCGGAACATTATCGATCATTGTGTTAAGGCTTTGAGTTTGGAAATTAGCTTGCTCTCTTAGCCGATATTCTGCTCTAAATAGACGGTCATTTTCAATTGCCAAAGCAATATATTCAGCCATGACTTCAACGATCTTTTGATCTCTATGGGTGAACTCTTCTGCTCCCTGCTTGTTTGTTAAATAGAGGTTGCCATAATTCCTACCTGCCCTGATTATAGGTACGCCCAAAAATGAGATCATAACTGGATGATTCTTGGGAAAGCCTGTGGAGCTAGGATGAGCTCCCATATGAGAAACTCTAATAGTTTTGCCATTGTTATTTAGGAATCCAAGTAACCCGTGGCCATGGGGAAGGTCTCCAACGCTACCGGCTTCTTCCTCCGAAATACCGGCAAAAAAGAAATGGATTATTCGACCTTCCTCATTCATTATCGCTAAAGCAGCATATTGAGCATCAACAAGCTCTCTAACCGTAGAGGGTAAAGCCTCCAATAGCTCGATTGTATCCGGGTCAGTTTCAGGAAGGTCTTGGGAGGTCATGGTAGAACCTTAACACCTAGAATTTCCTGTGTCTAACATACAACTTTTTGTTGTACAAATATCATAATAAACTCACATCAAATACAGTAAATGGGATTATTTGAGTGTCATAGTGACACGATATCTTGTCCTTAAATATCTTCGCTAATCAATCTTGAATTCAAGGATAACACCTTCCCATTAAGATAAGGGGGATAATAATGATCCGGCATCTAGAATTACCGATTATGCCTGTTGAGTCACGTCCAAATTGGTATAACTTAGTAATAAATGGCAAAGTACCAAAAGAGAGGGTTTTTTCTGCTCAAGAGATTTTAGATATGCCCGAGATAATAATAAAGGGAGATTTTTTTTGTAACGACGGGTGGATGGTCAAAGACCTCACTTGGTCGGGTATACCGATATCACAACTCTTAAAATTGGCCGAGGTTAACTGCAAAGAAGTAGATTCCATTAAAGTTTGTAGCGATGGTTACTTCAAAACTTTCGATATAGTGGAAGTCCTTCAAGGCAACATAATTATTGCTACAAAGTTGAATGGAGATTTTCTTTCATTTGGCCACGGAGGCCCTTGTAGGTTGATTGGCGGTAGCCGCAGTGGTGACAATCACGTTAAGTGGGTGAAAAGTATTGAGGTGAGCTGACAGCAGCGACTTCTCTATGCATTCGCCTAAGTAGACATACTCCGAGCCTGGACCGTTTCTAAAAAGACGGTCCGGTTGTTTTCCTCCCCTTAATAGATCATCAATATTATTGCCTGTCAACCTACCTTCAGCATTTTTCAAATATCCCTAATTATTGTTTTATCCAATACCGTGCTCACATTATATTCACAAAATAGATATTTATTTTATGCGATCGACATGGATTTAGGTGCACATTAATTCAGAACTTATTAGGAACTCATATTCAAAAGGAGATCACCAGTGTTTTCCAGTACCTATGTCAAAGCGATTCCCCTAGGTCTAATTTTTGTTCTGTGTTTAACAGCGATAGTGCTTGGCTGTTCTGACCAGGATTCTAATTCAGCTCAATTGGGATCTGTAGATATCCCAGCAGATATAAAAGAAATAGCGGATCTCAGAGGTTTGACCCCGGAGGATATTGAGGCTGCAGTAAAAACATATCATCCTTCAGGGATGCATGATGAGTACATAATGATGTCTTCTGGAGGACATTCAGGTCAAATTCACGTTATTGGAATTCCGTCAATGAGGCTGCTAAAAACGATTGCAGTGTTCACTCCTGAGCCGTGGCAAGGTTGGGGTTTTGGAGCCGAGGACACTATGGAAGTCTTAAACCAGGGGAATTTTGGTGACACAGAGCTACGATGGGGCGATACTCATCATCCCGCTATTACCGAAACCAACGGAGAATATGATGGACAGTTCCTTTTTACCAACGATAAAGCCAACGCTAGAGTTGCGGTAATAGATTTAAGGGATTTCGAAACCAAACAAATTATCAAAAACCCTATTGCAAATAATGATCATGGATCCACAATGGTTACTCCGAATTCAGAATGGGTAATCGAAGGGGGCCAATACGGAGCCCCTCTGGGTTCTGAGTACAGTTCCCTTGAAAACTATGCCGATGCTTATAAAGGAATGATAACTTTCTGGAAATTCGACCGAACTGCTGGACGACTTAACCCAGACGCCTCTTTTGCTATGGAATTACCTCCTTACTGGCAAGATATATGCGATGCTGGGAAACTCGCAAGCGATGGCTGGGTATTTTGCAACTCATTCAATACTGAGATGAGTACGGGGGGAGTAGAAAACGGAAATCCTCCATTTGAAGCTGGAGCTTCACAGCGAGATATGGATTACCTCCACATAATTAATTTAAATAAAGCCGTAGAAGTCGTTGCTGCTGGACACACCAACACCGTTAATGGCTTTCGTGTGATTCCATTGGAGACCGTAGTTGAAAAAGATCTCCTTTACTTTGCTCCAGAACCGAAAAGTCCTCATGGGGTGGATGTATTCCCTGGTGGTGATTATATGGTCGTTTCAGGAAAATTGGATCCACATGTGACTGTTTACAGCTTCGAGAAAATATTAACTGCAATAGCCGCGGGACCGACCCAAAAGGATGCCTACGGTGTCCCAATATTGGATTTAGATGACGTTATGGCTGCTCAGATAGAGGTTGGTCTAGGGCCATTGCATACTCAATTCGACAATCAAGGTTATGCCTATACCAGCTTGTTTTTGGAGCCAGCTGTCGCCCGGTGGTCAATGGGTGGGCCTTACGAAGACAAACATCCCGAGAGTGGCTGGTCTTTGGTATCCAAAATTCCTGTTCAATACAACGTTGGGCACATCTCTGCAGCTGAAGGTGACACTGTGAGTCCGGATGGAAAATACCTGGTTTCGCTAAATAAATGGGCAATCGATCGTTTTACGCCTGTTGGGCCTTTAGTTCCTCAGAACTTCCAGTTGATCGATATAGCTGAACCTGGGGACGATATGCAGTTGCTATACGACATGCCTGTAGGCTTTGGTGAACCACATTACGCTCAAATCATTAAGGCCGATAAATTGAATCCTTGGAAAGTTTACCCAGAAGTCGGATGGAACCCTGGAACCCAATCGGTCGATCCTCACGCAACAATTGTTGGAGAAGAACGAATTGTTCGAGATGGGAACAATGTGGAAATATTCATGACAGCCATTCGAAGCCATTTTACTCCTGAGCAAATTGAAATTAAGAAAGGAGATCATGTCACATGGCATATAACCAACGTGGAAAGAGCATATGACGCTACTCACGGATTCGCTCTTTCTGGATACAACATAAATATCAGTATTGAACCTGGAGAATCCACCACGTTTGAGTTTGATGCTGTTCACGATGGTGTTTTCAGCTACTACTGTACAGAGTTTTGCTCTGCATTACATTTAGAGATGACAGGCTATCTATTGGTGCAACCATAAAACATGGAATTAATGGGATCAGACCAGACCACGTGGTCTGGTCTGAATCCCATTAATCTGCCCTTAAAAACAAAAGATGTGGTTTGAGGCAATGGAAAGCAAAATTACACACACATTAGATGAGCAAGAAATCCGATCTCTTTTGAGGAGATATCACTATCTTTCTTCTTCACTCTTTATAGCTGCAGCGCTTGTTTTGATGATCTCAATTTTTCTCCCATACTGGAAATTGACTTTGGAGGCACCTCAATACCCTGATGGACTTGAAGTTAACCTGTTCGTTAATCGTGTGACCGGAGACGTTGCGGAAGTAGATGGGCTGAATCATTACATAGGGATGAAACCTTTAGATGAGGCTGCGAAACTGGAACGGACCATGAGTATTTTTGCGATTATTTCGTTATCTTTAATCACCGCTTCAGCAATTCTCGTACACAACAAATGGGCAGCTCTTTTATCGCTACCTGTGTTGTTGTACCCTCTAATTTTCGTAGCAGATCTGTATTTTTGGTTGAGGTTATTCGGCCAAAATCTGGATTCGACGGCACCTCTGAGTTCCTCTGTGGAGCCATTCACACAACCATTAATGGGTACCAAAGTAATCGCCAATTTCGTGACATATGCGAATTTTGGAAGTGGTTTCTACCTTGCCTGCATTGGTGTGATTCTTTTGGCAGTAGCACTCTATACCCACCGCAGAAATTACAAACCTTTAACTAAAGCCATCCAGAAGGGTTCCTATCTCCGGCAACTCTCAGACACGAATTCATCGGATCAACAATGAAAAATATATGGAGATTTACAGTAATCATCGCAACCATATCATTCTTGATGATAGGCACTAATAGTACGGCGCATGTAGCCGCAGAAGATATCATTGTCGGTTACATCGAATCCGATCAAGGAAGGTTTTATGCTCTAGATGATGCTATTCAAGCGGCCCAAAAAGGAGATACTTTGCACGTATTTGGAGGGTCTTATACCTCTCCGATAGTGATTTCAAAATCTTTGACTTTAGTTGGACATAACCAGCCAGTACTTGACGGTGAAGGCAGAGGTACAGTTGTGAAAATAACCGCACCCAACGTGCTTATTCAAGGTTTCACTATCCTCAACAGTGGTGCAAGTTTAGATGAAGAAAATTCAGGGATAGCGGTAGAGGCGTCAGGAGCAACAGTACAAGACAATCAGTTTAGAAATACCCTTTTTGGGATATATCTAAGAAAAGCGTCTAATTCAACTATTAGAAATAATATTATCGACACAAAGCGCCTCGATTTACCAAGACGAGGAGACCCCATCCGGGTTTGGTATAGCAACGATGTATTAATCGAAAATAATGAAGTCACGGAAGGAAGGGATGTCGTCCTGTGGTACTCCGAACGCTTAATCATCCGTGGAAATAAGGTGTCGGGAGGGCGTTATGGCCTTCATTTCATGTACTGCGACGATGCCACCATAGATAACAATTGGCTTGTGGATAATTCCGTGGGTGCTTTTCTTATGTACAGCCGACGGCTCCGGTTTCATCGAAATTACGTTTCCAATAACAGAGGCCCAAGTGGGTTTGGGGTGGGGCTCAAAGATATGGACGATGCGATAATTCGAGATAATCTATTTGTTGATAATCAGATTGGCGCATCACTCGATAATTCTCCTAGAGAAATTGACAGCACCGTTTTATTTGAGGGAAATCTATTTTCTTTTAACAACATAGGGATCAAATTCACCCCTTCCGTCCGCAAGAACCAATTCACTAATAATAGTTTTGAAGATAATATCGAACAAATTTCTATTGCTGGGAGAACTAAATTTCTTGACAATATCTGGTCGGTCAATGGCATCGGGAATTATTGGAGCGATTACGCAGGATATGATGCAGACCATGATGGTCTAGGGGATATCCCTTATGAGTCCCGTAAGTTATTTGAAAACGTGTTGGAAACTCATCCAAATTTTCGCCTATTTTCATTTAGTCCTGCAGCACAATCGATAAACCTAGCCGCCAAGGCATTACCGATAATTCGACCAAAACCAAAATTAATTGATAAATACCCTCTGATGCAGATTTCCGTTTCTTCAGCAACATTAATTCCTACAAACTCCTCTCCAATGTCAATGACAATCCTGTCGCTAAGTTTGTTTTTGGTCATTGGGACCCTTGCCTACACCCCTGGCCTACTGACTCGCGGATCTGATCACCACTCTGATCCACTCGTAAATGACTTCACGTTGGTAGTATCAAACCTAACTAAGCGTTTCGGTAAAATTGAGGTTGTTAAGGATATTTGCTTCTCGATATTACCAGGAGAGTCAGTAGCATTATGGGGCTCTAACGGAGCAGGTAAATCTACCCTTATTCATTGTATTCTCGGGATTATTCCTGCAGAGGGTAAAGTAACTATTGGCAATGTAGATTTGGCGAATAACTCCAAACCTTTTAGGAAATTAATTGGGTTTGTTCCTCAAGAAATAGATTTTCATCCAGATTTAACAGTATTAGAAACTTTGGATTTCTACTCAGGTTTAAGAGGGGTTCCTAAATCTGTTGGAGAAAAACTGTTAAAAAAATTAGATTTACATGATCATTCGGATAAACGAATAGCGCAATTATCCGGTGGACTTAAACAACGACTTGCCTTGTCACTGGCCCTTCTGTCTGATCCACCTGTTTTAGTTTTAGACGAGCCCACCACAAACCTTGATTCTGATACAAGGTCCAATTTCTTAATTTATCTTAATGAGCTAAAAGCCAGTGGTAAAACTCTTATTTTTGCATCCCATCGGCATGAAGATGTGGTCCACTTGGCAGATAGGGTTTTGGTGATGGAGAAAGGCCTAATCGTAAGAGATTGTTCCAATAGGGAGTTTTCCGAATCAATGGTGGGAAATAGGATATGAATATTTTCAGCGTGCTGGTGATAGCCAGAAAAGAATTAAAAGACGCGATGCGAAATCGGTGGTTAGCCCTGTACGCATCTATTTTTGGAACATTGTCCTTTTCGATCGCATGGCTTGCCCTTTCTGGGACTTCTTCTTACGGCTCCATCGGATTTGGGCGAACTGCTGCTAGCCTCATAAATATGGTGATATTGATCGTTCCACTAATGGGATTGACCCTAGGCGCCCTGAGTATTGCAGGTGAGAGGGATAAAAAAACCATGCTATATTTACTAGCACAGCCAGTCTCTAAATTTGAAATAATAATTGGCAAATATCTTGGACTAAGCCTCGCGCTTATTATCTCTCTTATCTGCGGTTTCGGGGTAAGTGGCATTTTTATAACCTTCAAAGGTGAAGCTCTCCAGCCTACCTTGTATGGTGCCTTTATTTTATTAACGATTCTTCTGGCACTTGTCACCCTTAGTTTTGGATTCCTTATATCAGTGATTGTTCAAAAAAGCGTCACGGCCATCAGTGCCGCTTTGTTTACATGGTTATTTTTGGTTTTATTCACTGATTTAGGGCTAATGGGAACCGCACTCATATTGAATCTGGGTATTAATGAACTATTCGTTCTTACTCTTTCCAATCCCCTCCAGGTGTATAAAATAACCGCAATACTCACTTTGCGCAGTAGCCTTGAAGTTCTGGGGCCGGGCGGAATTTATGCCACAAGAACTTATGGTTCATTTTTGCTACCGGGTTTATTAACCCTGTTATCTATGTCAGTAGTAATTCCCCTGGGCCTCTGTTATGCCGTGCTATGTGTAAAAAAGGATCTAAGATGAAAAGAGTTCTATCTCTTATTATTCTGGGTTTTTTTCTGTGGGCTAGCTGTACAAGCAATGCACCTCTGGGCGGCCCTCCAAGTATTTTTTATGGAGAAGATGTCTGCGATGAATGTGGAATGATCATCAGTGACAGTAGATTTGCTTCGGGATATACAACTAAGGGAGGAGTGAGTCGGAAGTTCGACGACATAGGCGGCATGTTCGTTTTTCTGAAAAAAAACGAAGACGATGCTATTTCGCTTTGGGTTCCTGATTATGGAGACCAAAACTGGGTTAAAGCTAGTGAGGCTTATTTTGTTGTACCAGGAAATATTATCTCTCCGATGGGACACGGAATAATAGCCTTTTCAGATAAGCAAAAAGCTAGTCAAACTGCTCTTAAATTCGAGGTTGAAATCCTTTCATTAAAGGAGATTTTCGACGTCGTTGAAACACACGATTCCTTGCATAAACATTAATAAATAATCGATCTTTAAAGGAGTTTGATGAAAAATAGAAACTTTGTAATTGCGCTTTTATACCCCATGTTAATGGCCGTGTTAGCGATGGGTTGTGGCACCTCTTCAGCGGAGCCAGTTTCCTCAAATATACCTATTACCGCAACTTCGGTGGTTGTAGCAAAAACAACGTCAATGCCTCTTGAGGAATTGATCGAAGAAGGTGACTATCAATTTGAGAGTGGGTGCTCAGGATGTCATGGAGCAGACGCTAGAGGTTTGCCCAATATCGGAAAAGACCTCGTTGAGAGTTCTTTTGTAAAAACAACCAGTGACAGCGACCTATCAGATTTCATTAAAGTAGGCCGCGGTGCAGGTGACAAAGACAATAGCACTGGAGTGGACATGCCTCCCAAAGGAGGTAATCCAGCTCTTTCCGATTCTGATATTGAAGCAATCATAGCCTTTTTAAGAAGTCTACAGGATTGAATTGGATCGTCCATGAACACGAATTTTTCACAATAGCGTAGCTATTCTTCATCACTGGTTCACGGCTTTTCGGTTAATGTGGCTTTCATAAAGAATAGGAATGTATGGAATGGGGAGGTTTCATGAAATTAAATAGAATCCTAGTGCCACTGGATGATTCTGCAAATTCAGAGGAAGTGCTTTCTTTTGTAACTCAAATCGCCTGTGCTAACCCTAAAGCTGAGGTTACTTTAATAACAATTACAAACTTGGATTCCGCTGGAGATTCTGCCTCAGTCTTCAAATTAAATGCATTTACAGATCTACTGGCCTCCAAAGGTATAGAAAGCCATTTTATTATCACTGAATCATTGAGTACGGCAGATAAGATAAATGAATGGGCTGACAACTATGGTTACGACTTGATCGCCATGTCAACCAAGGGTAGGGGGGGATTGACCCGAGCTATATTGGGCAGTATAACTACAGAAGTTATCAGGTTGGCCACCATCCCAGTTATGGTCGTAGCAGCCGGGAGGAGTAATAAGCACAGGCTGAATCCACCTAAATTAAATGAGATTGTTGTCCCGCTAGATGGGTCTCTTCTGTCAGAATCTAGCCTTCCATTTGCCGAGAATTTAGCTAAAACTTTAGATATAGGGATCCGTGTGATGAATGTAGTGACTCCAGTTGAGTTAACGGTACCAAGCCCAATCGATGAATCTCCATATTTTGTTCATAACAAAATAATGCCAGAGGTCTATGAAAATGCTAAAGAGTACCTAGCTGACATTTCAAACACTCTCACAGGAAAAGGCCTCAATGTCCTAAGCCGAAATGTACTGACCGGCAACACAGCTAGTTCACTTATCGGAAGTATTAAGGATCCGGTTGAGTCCCTATTCGTCATCAGTACCCATGGCAAGAGTGGCGTTGATAGATTATTAATGGGAAGTGTCACAGATTCTATACTCCGCTCTTACGGAGGCCCCGTTTTCGTAATTCCTGCAAATTCAAGCAGAGCCTTAACTCAAGCACCAGTAGGATCTTGAATATTGCAAACCTCGGGCTATGTGAAGAAATTCTATTATGACCACTAGTATCAACTCATTAACCAAACAACCATTTCGTTATCTTTCTGAAGGAGTCAAACAGTGAAATTTGGTCTTTTTTATCTTTTTTCTGATTTCGGGAATATTCCTCAATCACAAGTATATGAAGAAGTGTTAGATGAAATTGAATTTGCAGAATCAATTGGATTTGATTCTGTATGGTTACCAGAACACCATTTCTCAACATACGCTATGATGGGGAATCCATTAACCTTTGCTGCCGCGGTTTCTCAAAGAACAACAAAGATGAGAATTGGCACCGGAGTCGCTTTACTGCCATTCCAACACCCTTTGAGGATTGCGGAGGACGCTGCTCTTGTGGACTCGATAAGTGGAGGAAGATTAATGTTGGGTGTGGGAAGAGGGTATCAACCACCAGAATTTCAAGGGTTTGGAATCCCTCAAGAAGATTCTTCCGGCATGTTTCAGGAGTCGATTGAAATATTGTCTCGAGCCTTGAAAGGTACCAAATTTACATATAGTGGAAAATATTGGTCTATCGAAGAACCAACTGAAATATATCCGAAACCTATCCAATCGCCACATCCTCCCTTTTATATAGCCAGTGTTACCCCCAGAAGTCTGAGTGTGGCAGCACAATACGGCATGTCTCTCATTAGGGGTCCCCAATTTACCAATTTAGAAACTGTGGCAGCTGGATATGAAACATACCGCGAACTGATGGGGAACAATGGTTACGACCCAGACGTACTTGATCAACCTCTATCCATACGGACTTACGTTGCTCCGACCGAAGATGAGGCGTGGGAAGAAGCCGATAATGCGGTTTGGTTTTACAGGTTGATGGCGACACTCCTCCCGGGAGCTCCAGGAAGACCAAAGCCTATGTCTGGATATGAAAACTACCCCCAGGACCCGGCAATTCTGGCAAAAACGACCGTTTCTGATTTAAAAGAAAGAGGTACCGCTTTTGGTTCACCGGAAAGTGTTGCTGAAATTCTCAATACCTATATCAGTAGACTAAACCCTTCCCATTTAATGCTTCAAATGAGAATTGGAGGATTGGAGCACGAAAAGGTGAAGAGATCAATGCGACTTTTCATAAATGAGGTGGTTCCTAGGTTAATCGTCTGAATTAGTTTCTTAGAATATCAGAGGGGAACCAAATGATATATTTCAAATCCTGTGCCAAGTGCGGTGGGGACATGTCAAACCAAGAGGGGCCATACTGGGATTATTTATCTTGTATCCAATGCGGGTTCGATAGTGACCCTATAAATGGGTCTCGAAAGATGAAAAACTCCAAGAATAGGAATCATAATTTTGCGAATACTCAAGAATTCATGACTTTAATGCCTGTTCCAAATAAGCCTAAATCAAGTTTGCCATGAAGTTTCATACGAGTGCCTTAATAAAACCGTCTTCCAGTAGGTGTAATTTGGATTGCACATATTGCTTTTATCTCAAGAAACAGGAAATGTACCCTTGGTCTGATAATCCCTCTTTAACACTTGAAACATTCGAAATTTTTTTGAAGGGATACATCCCTCTTTCCGCTCCTCATTTAACCTTTCTTTGGCAAGGTGGGGAACCTACAATAATGGGTCTCCAATTTTTTGACGCTGCAATGGAACTAGAAAGGAAAGTGGCGAGGGGTATGCTCCCTACGGCCATACCCCATATTAGTAACGCTATACAAACCAATGGCACTCTTTTAACGCAAGAGTGGGCTAAATTCTTTAAAAAATGGAGATTCCTTGTGGGAGTAAGCCTTGATGGCCCTCAGGAATGGCATGATCGCTACAGGATAGACCCAATCCAGAGAAAAACTCATTCGAACGTAATGGAAGGTATAAAACATCTAGAGGACTTTAAAGTGCCATTTAACATTCTAGTTGTTGTTAACCAAGCAAACGTGAAAAGCCCTGAACAATTACTTCGGTGGCTAGTTGATCAAGGATTCAAGGATTTGCAGTTCATTCCATGTGCAGAAATGAAAGAAACCTGCCAGACCTCATCTGAAATTTCCATTACAGATGAATCGATAACACCAGATGAGTACGCACAATTCTTGGACGAATTGTTTAACACATGGTTGAAAATAGGGATCGACAAGATTCGGATTCGGCTTTTTGACAATATTTTTCAAACACTTTGGGGCTTTCCATCTGAAATGTGCCAATTCGCAGCTAAATGTGGTTATTTAGTGTTAGAACATAATGGCGATTGCTACCCTTGTGATTTTCAAGTTAGTAATGAATGGTTTCTTGGAAACGTCCATAACAATAATTTGGAAGAAATAGTTCAAAGCGAGAAATTCCTTCAGTTTTCAAATTTGAAATCCAATCTTCATCCAGACTGTCAAGAATGCCCCTGGAGAAATCTCTGTTTTGGGGAATGCCCAAGCTATCGGACGATTCACAATGACAGTGCTAGTCACTCTCTACCATATTTTTGTAAAACATATAAAGATTTCTTCAGCAAGAATTATGAAAAACTAGAAGATGCTTCTATCAAAATGGCCAAATCCTTAGGATTCGTGGTTCCAACAGAATCATTGCCAGCCGATCAACGTACAAAAGTGAAACTCCAGATTGTTAAAGATATTCGGGTAAAAGCAGAAACAGATGATATAGGGAGAAACGCGAGCTGCCCTTGCGGTAGCGGGCGGAAATTCAAACGATGTTGTGGAGCATTTAATATCGCCATTGACGGTAGTAGAAGATAGCTGTTCAAAAGATATATAAAATGCCAGGAGCTCTGACATGAACCTGAACCCTACAGAGCAAAGAGCTCAAGGAACTACATGGGCGTCTCAGCGGTTCTATCGACCGTATGTTATATCTTCTCTTTGTGTAGCTTTAACCTTGGGATTTACGACTGGAACCGCCATGTTATTTATGCCCTTGCTTGGATTCTCGTTAAAGAATTCATGGATCACTCATCTTCAAGCACATGGTATGGCTCAGGGTTTTGGTTTCGCCGGCTTATTTGTGATGGGACTAGCGTTTCATATTGTTCCACGTATACGTAATACTTCAATGAATTTCCCCTGGCCTCAGAGAATGACTTTAGGGTTGGTGTTATTAGCGATAATTTGCCGCTTTTTCGGCCAGACCGTTAATTCTTTCAATGTTAATGAAATCTTATTAGGCATGTCGGGGATTTGCCTTTTGATTGCTGCCGGAATATTCATATTTACAATTGGTAAAACGCTATCGAAAGGAAAATCTCGCCATGGATTGCCAGAAATTTGGTTTTGGGCCAGCCTTTTTTGGTGTTTTATAGCGAGTTTGCTTAATCTTGTGATTGTTTTGCAAATGATAGATCGGGGCGCGAGAATCGTTTCGTTTACAATGGAAGATTCTTTTGTGCATGTCACCTTAATTGGATTTGTTGCCAATTTCGTTTTTGGAATTAGCCTCCGAGTATTACCTGGTTTATTATTCTTGCCTACACCAAGGTTTTCTCTAAACAAGGTTAGCCTCATTCTCATCAACGTGGGAATTTCGGTGATAGCAATTCAACCAATCATAGTCGTCTCCAATTGGTGGTTGCTAATTGCAACTCTGATAGAGTTAGCCGGATTTATTTCATACGTCTTGTCTGTGCATATATACAACCGCAGAGTGACTGTTAGGCAATATGTGTTAAATACTTATGGAAGGTACGAATGGTTCTTGCGATCTGGTTATTTCTGGTTACTCGTAGGAGGAGTCCTGCAAGTGTGGTTATCAGTTGGCCATCTAAATCATAATATAGCCGTCTCTATAGAATTGGCCGCACCTGTTGTGCATGTATGGGGATTGGGGTTTATCACAATGATCATTGTAGGCATGGCCTCAAGAATGGTACCAATGTTTGAAGGGGCGGTACTACCTCTACAAAGAATCATGGATTTAGTTTTTATACTTTTGAACCTAGGGGTAATACTAAGGTTGGGTTTCGGAATTATCCCATCCCATAATTCGTGGACTGGACTTGCCCTATCAGGATCTTTGAGCACAATTTCAATAACCCTTTTTGCTTTGATTATTTGCTTAACACTCAACCCTTCGTCTAGGAATAGGTATATTGAAATTGCCATTGAATTTGGAAAAAATCGCCAGTAGTGCTTGTTCTAGAACTCTCCCAGGTAAGGGTTATCAGTCACAGCATTCCACAACGATGGCTATCTACAGCCATGTAGACCAGTAAATGCAAAGAGAATCCTCAAAGAAGGTGAATGCAATTCTGGATGGTTTCTTTTTACCCTTCGTAAATGGCTTTATAAAGTGCAAGGGAACTTTTCCCACCCATGTTCTAGTACTTGAACGTCCTTTTCTTAAAGTGCTAACCTTACTATCACTCTTCCTATTTGGTTGACGCATTTGAAAAATAGTTGTTAATACTATTAATTAACTGTTTTTAAAAACGTCAGTCTTGAAGCAATTATCTAAGATTTTTGAGACCTTTGAGGTGTCTCTCAGACATTATGTCTTGTTCTGAATTTCCCCTCCTTATCTTCGAAGCACGAAGGGATTCGAGCCAAATCTTATGAAGCTAGGATAATGTTACGTCCAAAACTCGTTTCAGAAACGCCATTAACAGCCAAATTTCTTTCCCGAATTAACAGGTTTGTAATCAAATGTCACTTAGGGGGGGTCGGTGAAGTTAAAGCATATATGGCTAACCCCGGTAGGTTAGGCGAATTGCTGTTGCCCGGCGCTCCTCTTCTTATCGAAACGGTAAGTGATGATTCTGCTAGAAAACTGCGTTACGCCGCTAGTGCAGTTTTTACCGGCGAGTCATTCATAGGCCTCAACACCCACCAGGCCAATGCCGTGGCAAGATATTTGTTAAAAAACAAACTCATTCCGACCCTTGAGAATGCAAATATTGAAAAGGAGGAAATTAGTATTGGCAGAAATCGGTTTGATTTTCTTATGTCGGAAAACCGGCAAAAATTTCTCATGGAAGTTAAGTCTGTCACTTTGAGTGCCAACAAAATCGCAATGTTTCCAGATGCAATAACAGAGAGGGGAACTCGCCATTTGAACGAATTAGCAAAGTCAAAAGAATCAATAATTAAGCCGGTCGTTTTATTTATTTCACAAGGGTTGGGGAATAATTTATTCATGCCGGATTATCATACAGATCTGGTTTTTTCGCGGACCTTACTAGCCTTGAAAGAGCGGCTCAGAATTGTTCCTATTGAAATTAAGTGGGACCAAAATTTAGAACTAAGCGACTCCGTAAAGCTTCTTGATGTGCCCTGGTCTTTTCTAAAAACGAGGATGGAAGATAAAGGGGCCTATATCCTGGTTATGGAAATTCCCAAAGCCTGTAATATTGCAATCGGTTCAATTGGGAGAGTGGACGTAAACCCTGGATATTATCTTTATGCAGGATCTGGAATGAATGGTTTGTCCTCTAGGATATCCAGACACCTTCGCAAAAAAAAGAAGCTGCATTGGCATGTAGATTTCCTTCGCCAGGTGGCAGGTAAGGTGAAAGCCTACCCCATTAGAACTCCCCAATATATCGAAGAGGAGTTGGTTCTGGCTCTAGAGCAGGTGTTCTCCCCTATTTTACCCGGATTTGGAGCATCTGACTCGAATCTAGGAACCCATCTGTTTTATAGTCCGTCTGACCCATTCTTAACTAAATCATTTCAAGTACTACTTAGTAAATTTCGTTTTAACGATAGTTAAATTCCGAAGCATTCAGGTTTATGGCAGGTATTTCATCCTTTTCCCTCCAGTAATCTTGAGTGTGTTGCCATTCTGCTTTGTCTCCACGTTTTGGCAAAATTGATGTTGCACGTAACAGATAGCCTGGGTTGAAATTATAGGAATCCATCCATGTCAAAAGCTCCATGTTTTTATCTTCGTCACGAAGTGCGACTTCCACACAAGACGCACCGATATCTTCCATATGATTGAGTAATCTGCATACAAAATCCGAAAGGAGATCTACCCGAAGAGTCCAACTGGCTCTAAAGTACCCGAAAATCCACAGCATATTAGGGATTCCAGTAAACATCATCCCTCTATAGGTAACCGTATCTGAAAAATCCACTGATTTATCATCGATCTGGAAGTCAATATCACCCATAACATTCATATTGAAACCAGTCGCACTTACTATGATGTCTGCTTTGACTTCTTGTTGAGATTTCAGCAAGATACCTTCTTTTGTAAAAGCCTCAATTTCATCGGTAATAACTGAAGCCTTGCCCTCCGAAATTCCCTGAAAAAGATCTCCGTCGGGCACGTAGGCTAAACGCTGGCGCCATGGTCGATATTTGGGGGTGAAATGCGTCTCCACATCAAACTCGGCGGGTAAAAGAGATTTAACGCCTTCTATTAATTCTTCTTTCACTTTTTCAGGTTCTTCAAATGTTCGCTTGGAGAAGATCTCTTGATCATAGAGTATTTTCCGTCGAACTATTTCATGGATCCATTCTTCATCGATATTTAACTCTCTTAAGGTCTCAGCCAATTCAATTTGGTTTCTTCCAGGTCTGAAATAAGTGGGAGACCGCTGCAACATTGTAATGTGCTTGCAGTCAGATGCCATGGCTGGAATTATGGTGGCAGCTGTGGCCCCGGAGCCAATTACGATAACCTCTTTATCTTCATAATCAAGTTCTTCTGGCCAGGCTTCGGAATGAACTAACTCCCCTTGATATTTTTCCACGTCAGGCCATTTCGGCATGTATCCTTCCTGATGCCGATAATAGCCTTGACACATCCAAAGAAATTTAATTTTAAAATGTTCTTCTTCTCCACCCTCTGTTAATTTAGCAGTTACTTCCCAACGTTTTTCTAAGCTGGACCAGTTGGCTGACACAATTTTGCGATTGTACCTAATATGATTGCCTAACTCATTTTCAGTGATCACTTCAGACATGTAGTTTAAGATTTCGTCAGCTGTGGCAATAGGAGGACCTGTCCACGGCTTAAATCGGTAGCCGAAAGTGTGTAAATCACTGTCCGATCTTATTCCAGGATATCGATGAGACCACCACGTTCCACCAAAACTATCCAGGGCTTCTATAACTATGAACTTGGTATTTGGGCGTTGGGTCTTTAGGTGAAAAGCGCCGCCAACACCTGAAATTCCGGCCCCGACTATAAGGACATCAAATTCTTCTACCATATACGGTATTTTCCCCCCATGAATGAAAAAAACGGCCACTCTGTGTGAGAAAGAAGCATAACTTATTGGTTCTTCACGCGCTCGGGCAAAAATTCGATTCTATATGAGTAAACCATGAAGATCCAAAACTAACCCATTCATCTGTGGCTTCCACGGTCTAATTTCAGTCTATTCCGTGGTCTCTTTTGTTTCGGTTGGCCAGCAGCTGGGCGTGATTTTCTAACCCTTCTAACCTTCTGGTATACCTCTGGATGGTTCCTTTTCACCCTTCGTAAATGGGTGTATAACGTTTTCCACCGACATCACCGTCAATGGTGTCAAACTGTGACTGAGACCCCGACAGTGGAGGGATATTATCAGCGTCATCTACCGTCGACCCAGGCATGCATTTAGAAGCTTCAGAGAAGATGAATGAAGTCTTAGAAGGCTAGTATTTTAAAACAGGAGCCACAAAGGCTAGGGTAGGGGTGCGAAAAAGTGGTGCCCAGGAAGGGACTCGAACCCCCACTCTCTTACCGAGAAGCGGATTTTAAGTTGTACACACAGATTTCGTGATCTACCAGTTCGTACCTTTTTATGACTAGAAACACGCCATTACAGGAGTCCATGTCGCTCATTTTCTGCCTGATAGCAGCCCGTGTTGGGAATTTGGTCGGCAAAATATCGGCAGAATTGAACCGGTTGGGGTAGGGCGGCACCTTTATATTGGTATCTAATGGCTCAGACTATTTCTCATAGCCACTCAATGCCCATCCAAAGTTGTAAATCAAATTAGTCTCTAGTCGATAGTAATAATCTGCCCCTCTGGTATTCTGGAGTTGCCTCCAAACTTTCAACCATATCAAACCAGGCATTAACGAATGCCGGATCTTCATAATTGGTCTTGGAATTTAAGTCAGCTTCTCCTTAATATCTTGCGGCAAGTATTATCCAACAGCGATTAATGTTGCCACTCCTTGCGGAAATAAACCCAACGGTATGGCCTTTGTCGGCCATGTAGTCAACGACCTTTCTTGCTCTAGGCATAAAATCCCTAGACCTTCCTTTAGCTGGTAGAAGGTGCATAGCATTAAAAGCTCCTGGTTTCTCACTTGTCACATTGGTCATCGGCACGACAATTTCTGTTCTGAAATAAATCAATTTTTCCGCGAGTTTTTTCTGTATTTCGTCTCGCTTTTTACCGGCTTCCGAATCAAATATTGCCTCTAAATCTTTATCTGCTTCTGACTGGTCTTCATACCTGTTCATGGTCCAGAACACACCAGGAGTACCGCTTGCAGCGGCTACTAATGCCATGGTCGCCTCTCCGGATTTTCTTAGTTTCGTGTACTCAATCATGTCTTGAGTGAATTCTCTTCTTGAGTGAATTCTCTGCCAATTCCTAAAGCCGAATTCCACCTAGTTATGTTTATTACAGCCATTATTGACCCCCTAGATAACATATCTTTAAATAATAGCTAGAGATAAATATTGCGGTATAGTATCACTATAGTGATCTTTTTATTAACACACGGTGTGACTGGAAATCGTACTGTTTGGGGTAGATAAATGGGGTACGCACGAAGGGGTGTCAGGTAGCATTCTCTCCAATGCGAACCGTGGACAGGGTAGGGCTTCTATATTAGGTTAGGTACAGTCTCCGACCAATTGTTTAATATTCCCTAAACATTGATGAAAGAAGTTGGTGATATGAAACCAGGACTCCTTACATTTTCGAAAAGTTGCGGGATCATCATCGCCGTTATTCTCGTGATGTCCCATAGCCATCCAGTTTTTACGGCTTTCTTGGGTTGAGAAGCGGCTAGAGGAACGAACATGACTCGTAAATCTCTTTACGCCATAGGGGCCCTGATCTTGCTGGCATCGGTCGCCTGTGAGTCGCGCACGTTTAAGGCGGAAGTAGAAGCAGCCCGCACAGCGGGAATACCCGACCCTCCACCAGGAGCGGTGGCGCTAAGGCTCAGCTTCGAGTACGAGTCCAACCCGCAATTGGGGCTCGGCATCCGGGTCCATGAGCCTACATCCGAGATCGATACCATCTGGGCCACAGAATCGCTTCCCAAGGGAATCGACATGCCCGTGGGCCCTGCGATCGTCGACAGGACCGTCTTCCTGAAGCCTGGCGAGAGTCGCATGGTCGCCCTGGCATACAAGAACCTCGTCGGTCAGGACGTGAGTATCCTGTTCGCGCCGCATCAGGATGCCCCCAGCAATCTGGCCTCTCACGTCGATTTCAAATGCCTCTGCTTCCCCACGTTCAATCAGGTACCTTACAAAGTCCCCGCGGAAGGGTCCTGGTACAAGGTGATACAGGTCGGTGTGGGGAGTGACATGCCCGCAGGTTCGAGGGTAGACTCCCTGTACAAAGTCCTCTTCGAGTCACTCAGGGCCACGGCCAATCTCACCACCCCCTCCACGACCGGCGGTAGGTCCACATTAGGTATGGTCCGGCTCACGGAGGTGGAGCTTGGACGGTCACTCGCCGCCCGTAATGGCTGCGCATCGTGTCACTCCACCGGCGGCGGCCCGGGGGTCGGCTCAACCAACTACGTGGGCACTCCCTGGGATGGACTCTTCGGGCGGGAGGTAGTGCTCGAGAATGGCTCGAAGGTGACGGCCGACGAAGCCTATCTTCGCGAGTCCATCATCGACCCCAACGCCAAGATCGTGAAGGGATTCTCGGCTGGAATCATGCCGCAGGGATTCGGCGACCGACTCTCCCCAGAGGACATTCAGGCATTAATCGAGTACATCAAAGCCATCAGGTAGGTAATTTTCGCGTCCGAACCAACCGGTGCAGCAGGTCCCACCGTCGAAGCCGAAATCCTGGCATGACCCCCGATAGAGTGCTAATACGGAATGACACCAGTGATTTCACCGGTAGAAAGTCCGCTCTCCCCCTTGGAACTCCCAAGGCCCAGCACCACACTCTTCTCCACCGAGCGCCTCTATAGTATTCGCCTGCATTTTTCATAAACATGAACGATTTATATGAAAAATTCATCACCCAGATACTGATTGAAAATACTGATAACTTTAGAGTTGAAAACCGAAAAGACATATATTTGGATGAAACCAATAGATATAAAATGAATCCCGACATCCTGCTGCGATTCAAGAATTCTGACCGGGTTGCTTTGGTCGCAGATTATAAATACAAAAAGCTCAGACACTCGGGTTCCAGTAACCCTGATATGCATCAAGTTTTGTCTTATTGCACTTCAACTATGTCAAACCATGAGGTTTTAATTTATTCACTGCACGAAGTTGAAAATACTCCCCCTGCACCAATTTTAAACACCGAAACCGCCATCAGACAAATGACCATAGACTTAGGTGGCCCAATGGAAAATTTGGTTAATGAATGTAGCCGGCTAGCATTTCAAGAAAAGGAGGTACAAAGACTAGGGTAGGGGTGCAAAAAAGTGGTGCCCAGGAAGGGACTCGAACCCCCACTCTCTTACCGAGAAGCGGATTTTAAGTCCGCCGCGTCTACCATTCCGCCACCTGGGCATTTTACATTCCAACTGCTAAAAGCAGAGCCCACATTATAACTGGTTAAGAGTAAGAAATGTGCCCTGGTTAGATTTGATCAATAATGATCAAATCTGTCTGGCAAAAGGAACTAAATTCGGCGTTGTATAGAACCGTTAGTGACCATTTCAACCAAAAGTTCTCCAAAATTATGCCTGGGCATCCGGACTGAAAATCCCCCACCCGCAATGTAATCCAACAGCCATCATAGCATCAGGTTATACCTTCATATATTCAGCTATATGGGTTACAAATTGCTTCGAAAATAGGCACGGGCATACTATAGTTAAGGTAGAAATTTAACAGTTAGTGCAGAGAGGTTTTTGGCATGAGTGAGAAAAATTTCGTCGCTACCCTGCTTCTAGCTATTTTGTTAGGTAGTCTTGGTGCACACCGATTCTACGTCGGTAAAACAGGCACAGGAATAGTGATGCTGCTGACGCTCGGCGGTTTAGGAATATGGAAGTTAATCGACATTATTATTATTGCAGTCAGTAACTTTAAGGACAGCAACGGATTACCTATAAAACCTTAGACAAAAAAAAGATTTCATTTATTTGAATTTCACGGATTTTTCATATGGTTTGCCTGAATTGCAGATCTAGCAATGAAATAGGGACTTAATTTTGCAGCTCCTGTGGTAGCAAATTTGGTACCCAGGAATCTACCGGGGATTTTTCAGATTCCTCTCGCAAACCCTATGTGACAGCTGTATGTCTCGCGGCAGTTTTGGAACCGTTGGTGTCCATCATTTTTATGTCGGAAGGTGGCTCCATGGGTTATTTGACTTATCTCTTTTGGTTGCCGCTGGGATATTCTTTTTTGCCTCTGCCTGGATTCTAGCGGGACTGCTTATCTTTGTAGATGTAGTACATAACACCTATTTCGTCTACAAATTGATAATAGGGGAATACCGAGACGGTTACGGGAAGCTAATCAGGGTCCCGGGCCCATCATAAAAGCCATCTGAAAGTTCTTCTGCCTATCTTAAAATAACCATAAAGCTACCTTAAATAAAAATGAGGGCGATGATACATCGCCCTCATTCAAATTCACAACATAGTATATATTTCTGATTCTTATGCTATAAACAAAGGTCCAAACACTAATGCCACTATGGACATTAATTTGAGTAGTATGTTCAGTGCTGGTCCCGATGTGTCCTTAAATGGGTCTCCAACCGTATCACCTACAACCGCGGCTGAGTGCTGATCTGATCCTTTTCCTCCCAAATTACCTGCCTCGATATACTTCTTGGCATTGTCCCAAGCACCGCCTGCATTTGCCATCATTATTGCAAATAAGAACCCGGTGGCAATGGACCCTATAAGAAGCCCACCTAGGGCTCCAGGGCCCAAAATTATGCCAACCACAACTGGAACCACAACGGCTATAAGGCCTGGGAGAACCATTTCTTTCATTGCGCCTTGCGTAGATATATCTACAGCCCTTGCGTAATCTGCATCAGCTGTTCCTTCTAGCAGGCCTTTTATTTCTCTAAATTGTCTCCTAACCTCTTGCACCATAGCATATGCAGCTCTTCCTACAGCCTGCATAGTGAGCGCCGCAAACAAGAAGGGCATAATAGCACCAATTATGAGACCCATCATAACTTTTACATTCATTACATCCAGGGTCTCAAGGCCTACTACCTGAGCATAAGCAGCCATTAGGGCTAGTGCTGTAAGAACAGCGGATCCTATAGCAAATCCTTTTCCTGTAGCTGCAGTTGTATTCCCCAGCGAATCTAAAGCATCAGTTCGCTCTCTAACTTCTGGATCAAGTCCGGCTTGCTCAGCGATCCCGCCAGCATTATCAGCCACTGGGCCATAAGCATCGGTTGCAAGAGTTATACCTAAAGTTGACAACATACCGACTGCAGCAAGGGCAATTCCATACAATTCTGCGAATTCATAAGAAAGCCACATCGCTACTATGATAACTAGACCGGGGATTACTGTGCTAATCATCCCAAGGCCAAGTCCACCGATCATAATTGTTGCAGGGCCAGTCTCCGACTGTTCAGCTAATTTTTTAGTAGGGCTATATTCATATGAAGTATAGTACTCAGAGGCAGTACCTATTAATTGCCCCGCTACCAGACCTATCAACACGACCCAGAAAAGGTTGAAATTAAGATCCAAAAGAACTATCAATCCTCCTGTTCCAATTAAGACAAGGGCACCAGCTGAAAAAATTCCAGTCCTCAAGGCCCATAGGAGGCGACCCATGTCAGCTCCTTCCTTTGTTCTAACTAAAAAAGTACCGATTATTGAAGAAATGATTCCTATAGATGCAACCAAAAGAGGAAACAGCTGTAACTTTAAAGTGTCGGCCCCAAGGAACGATGCACCTACCGCTGCTAATGCAACAGTAGCAATTATTGACCCTACATAGGACTCAAAGAGATCAGCCCCCATACCTGCAACGTCACCAACATTATCTCCGACATTGTCGGCTACAGTAGCTGGGTTACGGGGATCATCCTCGGGTATCCCTTGTTCTACCTTACCTACCAAGTCAGCCCCCACGTCAGCGGCCTTGGTATAAATCCCTCCGCCTACCCTGGCAAACAAGGCTATTGATGATGCTCCAAATCCAAAACCTGCCACTATAGAGTAATCATTGCTAAAAACAACGAGCATTAAAGTCACCCCTAAGAGTGCAAGCCCTACCACCGACATTCCCATGACTGCACCACTGTTAAAGGCTACCCGTAAAGCTGAGTTCAAACCTTGCATTGCTTGTACGGTGGTTCGGGTGTTCGCCCTGACAGCTATGCTCATACCTATAAAGCCAGCCAATCCTGAACCGAAAGCTCCAACTAAATAAGCAATCGCAGTGCCAACAGGTATTGAAGAAGTGCTTTGTTTGTCCATTCTACCGGTGACATCGAGGTCGACAAACACGGCTAGAATAACTGCCATAATGACAACAAATATAGCTAAAAGACGATATTCTCGCGATAGAAATGCCATCGCCCCTTCTTGAATGGCCTTACCGATAAATCGGATCTGGTCACTACCTTCGTCTTTTCCTACAACTGCGTACGCTAGGAAGGCCGCAAAGGCTAAAGAGACTAATGAGGCAACAAGAGCAACAATCTGTATCAGTTCCATTGTATCCTCCTACATCCATGGAAAATTTCTGTGCAAAAACACACAATAAGGTCAAGTTTGCACAAGGTTTAATTTTCTTCTCTGGAAAATCCGCGGTCAATATAGATGAGGCCCATAATATGAGTAATAATCAATATTAACCTTATCTATACCTGTCCCAAATATTTACCAATTGACGCGCGGCCGCTTCCGGGTCTTCAGACATAGTTATGGCGCTCACCATACATACAGAATCAGCACCTGCCTGAATAACATCGGGGAGGTTTTCAATGGTGATACCTCCGATGGCAACAATTGGCAGTCCTGTCTGTGATTTTACCTCTGTAATCATGGAAGGCCCAAGTGGGCTTCTTGCTGACTTACCCATCGTAGAAGTTGCATATATGGCTCCTACAGCAAGGTAGTCAACACCGAATTCTTCAGACTCTGTCGACTCTGACACCCCTCCGTTTGATCTACCGATACATTGAGAAGGTTTTAAAATTCGCCTGGCTTCTTCAACAGGCATATCTGACTGGCCCACATGGAGAAAATCCGCGCCACTTAATCTGGCTATATCGACCGCGTCATTCACTACAAAGGCAGCATTGTATTGATCACAAAGCTCTTTGATTTTGTAACAATTTTCCAAAAACGGAGCTCGATCATTCAATTTATCCCTGTATTGGACTACCTTTACGCCACCCTCTAATGAAGATTTAGTCATGTCATAGACGTCTATATTATTGGTTGCCTCCGGGTCCACTATTATGTAAATGCCATCCATCTTATTTCTTATCGATAGCCTTATCTGTAGGAAAAAATAACTCTCAATTTTGAGGAGAATTTCCTTCGCTTTTTTATTACCACCATCACCTATCCCAATAATAGCTAAAGCAGCCGCACACAGATTCAGAGCTTTTTCAGGCTTTTCAGGTACTGAAGTACTTGATTTTGATAATTTACTCGTCCCGACTATAAAACCTAATTCAGTTTTTAAATCCTTCTCATTATTGGGTATGAAATCTGATATTTCCTGGCATATAGAAACTAAAAGTTCTGGCATATATTATGTTTCCTTTATAGATCTAATCCGTCCGGCATCTTGCCCCCTCGGGCATCATCAATAGATTTCCTAACGCTATCTGGCATATCCACACCATGTTTTGAAAAAGAAGCTTCAACATTCTTCCCTATATTGGATGCGTCAGAATAATAATTATCCGATTCACTCTTATCAAAGGATCCTCCAAATTTAAAGGTTACCCGAGATATTTTTTTACCAACCTCAATCGACCCGCACGAAGGGCAAACTGGGTCTTGGGTGAAATTGAAAGACTTGAAGAACAACTCAAAGTCATCTTTACAATCTTTACATTGATACTCGTATATTGGCATTTTTAACCTGGATAGCGTTTCATACTAGCTACCGGCTCAAAGCTCCCTCTATGAATGTCAGTTGGCCCCCTAGATTTTATAGCAATCATATGGTCTCTTGTCCCGTAGCCTTTATTTTTTTCGAGGGAGTATCCAGGGTATTCCATACTCAAACTAGACATATGAAGATCCCGAGTGACTTTAGCAATGATTGATGCTGCGGCAATTGTCCTTGATATTAAGTCTCCTTTTACAACAGCCTCATATGGAACTGGGCATTCATCCAATTTAACTGCATCAACGAGTAAATAATCTGGCTGAATGATGGATTTTTCCATAGCCCGCATCATCGCCAATTTTGTAGCAACAGCAATACCTAGTTCATCTATTTCAGCAACACTGGCCCAACCAACTTCGGCACATAAGGATTCAGATTTTATTGCCTTTAGGAGGTGCTCTCTTTTCGGAGCAGTGAGTTTTTTACTGTCAGTGACAGAAGAAAGTAGTGAGTCATCAACATACGGAGGAAATATGACAAACCCGGCTGCCACAGGCCCAGCCAGGCACCCTCTCCCAACTTCATCAATACCACCTATCAAACGATAACCTTGGGAAATTAATTTTCGCTCGATTTCAAGCGAGGTCAAAAGTATCGTCACCTCTAAGCTGAATTAGAAAACGGTTATAGTTTCACTGTTGCTGTTAATGGGAGCATTCACCACTAAATCTTCGATGATCCCACCTCCGATCATCTCCTTATCTTGATAAAATACTACGGGTTGGCCGGGAGTTATAGCCCGCTGAGGTTCAACAAATCTTATATCTGCATAACCATCTCGAAGTATCACCAAAGCCGGTTCTTCTTTAGCTTTATATCTAATTCTTGCCTTCACTTCCATCTCGGCATCGACTTCTACTTTTGAGGTAAAACTCAATTTATTTGCTGTGAAATCAGTCTCCATGAGATCTTCATCGGCTCCCAGCACAACTTCATTACTTTCAGAATTTATCTTTATCACGTACCTAGGTTCACCATCGTTAGGATTTATGCCTAGTTTACGCCTCTGGCCCACTGTGAAAAACTGGATCCCTGGATGCTCTCCCAAAATGTTTCCATCAGTATCTATATAATTTCCTGTCTTGGGTTTTACTCTTTCTTTGACGAAGTCACGATAATTGCCACTTGGAATAAAACAAATCTCCTGGCTATCAGGTTTTCCTGCAACCAGTAACCCGGCTTCTTCAGCAAGTTTTCTTATATCCAACTTGGTATATTCACCAACTGGAAACTTCAGACGGCTTAATTCTTGCTGAGTAAGGGTATATAAAACGTACGATTGGTCCTTGCTTCCATCTATACCTTTTAACAGATGAAAATTTCCATCGGCGGCTGCAAGCCTTGCGTAGTGACCTGTTGCTATGTAATCAGCATCAAGAAATAGAGCTCTTCTCAATAAAAAATCGAACTTGATTTTGTCATTACAGGCTAGGCATGGGTGAGGTGTCCGACCTGAATCATATTCACTGACAAAATAGTCCACCACATGTTCTTGAAATTCTTTTTCGAAATTCACGAAGTAGTGGGGAATATCTAGCATTTGGCAGACTCGTCTAGCATCTTCCACATCTTCAACTGAACAACATCGGTTATTTGCCCCATTGGAATTCTCAGAGTCTTCTGTCCAAAGTCTCAATGTCATACCAACGACGTCGTATCCTTGATTCTTCAACAGTAATGCAGCAACGGAAGAATCGACCCCACCACTCATCGCAACAATTACTTTTTCCTTTTTCATACAATTAGGCTAGCACACAAATGGTCAATTGTTATCTATAAAAACATCTTTTAGATAAAGAATATATAATTCTACCCTTATGAAAAACACGGGGGAAAATAGCGGGTCCACATCAGCTGAATTGGAAATTGGTCACGCCTCTGATTTAAATGAAGACAATATACGACCTATTGACCACGGTAGGTCTGCTTCTGATTTAGCAGTCGAATCGGCCGCAAATTTACAGGCTGAAAATATACACTTGCTCGATGTGCGAGGCTTAAGTGATTTCACCGATTATTTTGTGATCCTAACCGCTACATCTTCTCGCCATCTAAGGGCAGTCGCCTCAGATATTGAGTTCTCGCTAAAATCCGAGGGGCATGTCATCCATCACAAAGAGGGAGACCATACCAGCGGCTGGACATTACTGGACTATGGGAATCTTGTTGTCCATCTGTTTGCGCCAGATTATCGAGAATTTTACAATTTAGAAAGTGCGTGGTCAGAAGCCAAAACTTTGAGAATTATTCAATAATCCATTGGTCTATGGCTCTGTCATAGTCCGTTATTTCCGATTCATCAAAGAATATAGATAATTCCCTTTCAGCTGATTGCAATGAGTCTGAACCGTGTATTAAGTTCATCCCTATGGTCAAACCATAATCCCCTCTGATTGTTCCAGGAGCAGCTTCTTTGGGGTTTGTGGACCCCATAAGGTTCCTAGCTACTTCCACAGCGTTTTCTCCCTCGAGTGCCATGGCAACTAGTGGCGAAGACGTTATAAATTTAACTAGGGAGTCAAAAAACGGCTTACCGACATGCTCTCCATAATGTTTGTTTGCTAACTCCTCATTAACATGGACCATTTTAAGTCCGGCAATCCTAAGTCCCTTTCGCTCAAGCCTGCCTATAATTTCTCCCACCAATCCCCTTTGAACACCATCAGGTTTCACCAATATTAATGTCTTTTCCAATAGATTTTCCTCATGACTTATTTTTTACTGAATTATCTGCCGATTCAATTTGAGCACTTCTTACGTAAATAGGCTCAAGTGAAATTGGGTCATCAAATTCCCCAGATTCAAATTTACCATAACCTAATTTCATCAAAACCGATGCAGCCCTAGTGGGAGATACATCTCTTGCATATTTACCACCAATAATATCCGCGTATTGGGATTCCAAGATACCTTTAACACCTTCTCCACAAAAAAATGTGTCGTCGGTTTTATCAAAATCAATTTGGTCATAGTTACGAACGATGATGTCTCTCTGCTCTACATCACCATCAACATATGTAGCGATATATACCCGCTCTCTGCCTGCAGGAACCAGTCCAATTATATTTTGAGATACGCCAAGATAAGGTTCCACTTCAATATCAGTCGTTGAAATTCCAACAATTGGAATCCCGACACCGGCGCTCAAGGATTTGGCAACACTCATCCCAACCCTTAAGGCGCTAAATGCACCCGGACCCTTTGCTACAAATACTCCAGCCAAATCTTTTACCGATATTTGCTGTCTACTTAACACACTCTCTATAGCAGGGGCGAGTTCAACTGAATGGTTTCTCTGAGAATGCCATGTTAACTCCTGAAGCAACTCCCCTTTCTCAGAGATTCCAACCATAGCGTATCGAGTGGAAGTATCTATACATAGTTCCATTATTTTAATTCACCCGGCTTATAGATCTTGTGATTTCCCCACCTATTTTATCCAACCGATCCGACGGCCATTCTATGTCTATTTTTCTTTGATACTCAGAAATAAAGGAAAAATCGACCGTTAAACTTTTATTTGGAAACGATTTATTCGCCTTATCAGCCCATTCCACAATACAAACCCCGTCACCATACAAATATTCGTCAATTTGCATTCTTTCAAGGTTTTCAACACCGTCTAATCTATAAAGATCCATATGGTATATCGGAAATTTCGCTTCATATTCAGTTATCAGTACAAATGTGGGGCTCCTAGCAAAATCATCAGACCCAATACCCTTAATAATCCCTTGAGTCATTTTTGTTTTCCCACTTCCCAAATCTCCACTCAGCAATATCACGTCTCCAGGGACAATGAATGATCCTATAATTTCGCCGATCTTAATAGTATTTGATTCACTTGTGCTGACTATAGTTAAAGTCATAGATTCCTGTCACAAAAGGGTTGATTGAAATACACTACAACTAACGATACCAAATATATGTAGGGAAAACTTAATGAATTTTGAACAAATAAATGAAACTGCCTTGCCAACAGTTATCGGAACTCCTGACAATTATGATCCTACACAGGAATATGGAATGGTGGTGCTGATGCATGGTTTCGGCAGCCATATGGGAGACCTCGCGGGATTGGCACCGCTAATCAATGAAACCGATTATATTTACGTCTGTCCAAACGCCCCAATCGAGATGACCATTGGGTTCGGCCAGCAGGGCTATGCATGGTTTCCAGCCGGCGGACAAACAGAACCTGATGACATTGACAAAGCAGTTTCCCAACTTCAAAAATCTGTCGATTTTACTATAGATAAATATAGACCAACCCAATCCAATATCTATATTGGTGGATTCTCTCAAGGCGGAATGATGACGATGCATGCAGGCCTCACTCGGCCAGATATTTATAAAGGTGCCATCATATTGAGCTCCCGACTCACCCAGGAGGACCTCTTCACTGACAGGATCGTTGATTTGGACAAAATTCCCATATTTATGTCGCATGGGACAAACGACCTTGTCATATCTATTGAAGATGGGCGTGACACAAAGGAGTTATTGGATGAATACGGGTATCAAATAGAATATCGGGAATACCCCATGGCACATGAAATCAGAGAGGAGACCATATCTCACTTAAAAGATTGGCTCAGCAAAAACTAGATACAGTAATTTGGACTTGATAGGGAGTATGTATGAAAGCGGCCTTTTATAACGGAAACGGTAAAATGCAAATAAAAGAGCATCCTGATCCAACTCCTGAAAGCGGGGATGCAATTATTCAGGTACGGGCTACTGGAATATGTGGCTCAGACTTACTTATGAACAATGACAAGGAGGAGGCAGATGAACTCCCTACTGGCCATGAGGTCACCGGTCAAATAGTGGAAGTAGGATCCGAAGTTGATAGGAACCTTATCGGACAAAGAGTAGCTATAGAGACTATCGGGCAGGGAAGGGCCTGTTCGACATGTTGGTATTGCCGAATGGGGCAATATCGACAATGTCAGAACATGGCAGTCGTAGAAGGAGGTGGATTTGCGGAATTCATCCGAAGGAAAGCAATAGGTTGTTATCAAATTGGAGAATCTATGACATGGGAGGAAGGAGCACTAGTGGAACCTCTGGCTGTATCCATACATGGGATCAGACGGGGACTTATGAATGGGGCGGAAACTGTGGCCATTCTTGGTTCTGGCACTATAGGTTTAACTGCTGTTGTTGCGGCAAGACAACTCGGTGCCGGAAAAATTTTCGTTACTGCTCGTCATAAACAGCAGGCTAACATGGCTTTAGCCCTAGGGGCAGATTATGCATGTGATCCGTCTAACGGAGATTTCGAGAGGTTGATACTGGAAAACACAGAAGGAAGGGGGGCTGATCTTACGGTAGAGACCGTTGGAGGAAAGAGTAACGCCACCTTGACACAATCGGTGAAATCCACTCGAATGCAAGGCAGAATAGTGATATTAGGTGGATTTAGAACACCTTTAGAATTTGACTGGCTTCAGCCTCTTCTAAAGGAACAATCTTTTATATTCTCATCGTGCTACGGAGTATTAAACGGGTACCACGATTACGAGATGGCAATTGAACTACTTTCCCAAAAAGAAAATAAACTGAGCGAAATTGTCACCCATAAATTCTCACTCAAAGATATTCAGAAGGGATTTGAATGCGCCTATGACAAAACTACCGGTTCGATCAAAGTTCAAATACACCAAGAATAATCTCCAGAAATAATCGAATGTGTTTTAGAAAGCCCTAGGTGCCGAAAGAATATAATTAGCTATACCTTGTATAACTTCCCAGTCTTGGCTAGTTGGAGCGAATCTTTTGTCTGAAGTCAATGTCCACCCTTGGAATCCCTCTGACTGACTTTTAATTTCCAGATTACCGATCTTTTTTGACAATTCCTTGGTTTCGGTGTCTTGAGATAGTGTGTTTATAAGACCGCTAACACCGTCATCACCCTTCCAATTGACGTCAACTACCTTGCCGAATAAAGGAAAAGCTTTCTTTCTAACCGTCTTTATTGAAATTTTTTGGCCAGTAGTGCCATCGCCATCAAATGGAATCCCCATCACAACCCACCATTTTGGTGGACTATCTTTGCTCCGGTCTCTCTTTAAAATGCTTATCCATTTTATTGGTCCATCTGTAATGTCTATAACCCCCAATGACCTTTGATACCAAGAATTTTCCACCTTTTCTTCCGGCCGTTCACGCTCACTCATTTGTGCCTTGACACCGGCTAAATTGGTAAGATTCCAAGTTAATTCATCTCTAGATTTATCTCTAAAATTTTCTTTCATCCCCATAGATTTTTTCTCCTTCAGAGATGTAGACACTGTGGCTTCTGCAACTGTTTCCCGCCGCATTAAATCACAGTAAAAACCATCCAAAATAGCTAGATATCTAGTCGCTTTGCAGTGATTCGGCCCTCAAGAAATCGAAGTCACACCCTTTATCTGCCTGTAAGATATGCTGGGCATGAAGCCATTTATAACCGCGTTTAAAGTCGGGCGCCCCATTTTTATGAACATTCAGCCTTTCAGCCAACTCTTCATCCGTTACCAGTAAATTTAGTTTCCTGTTAGGAACATCTATCTCAATCATGTCACCATCTCTAATAGCAGATAGAGGTCCACCACCCGCTGATTCTGGGGTAACATGGACCACTACAGTACCAAATGCGGTACCACTCATCCTTGCATCACTTAACCTGACCATATCTCTTACGCCTGTTGCCAAAATCTTCTTTGGAATAGGAAGAAACCCCCATTCAGGAATACCTGGCCCCCCGATGGGACCACTATTTTTCATAACCAAAATATCATCAGGTGATACTTCAAGATCTGGATCATCTATACGGTTCCCTAAGTCATCATGATCTTCAAATACTATTGCTTTCCCTGTGTGGACCATTAGGCCTGGAGATGCCGCAGTCGGTTTTATCACCGCACCGGTGGGTGCTATATTCCCATAAAGTACTGCCAATCCTCCTTCTGGGTCGAGCGGGTTGCTCATCGGTCTAATAATATCTTCATTATGAACAAGGTGGCCCGCAATATTCTCACCTAAAGTTCGACCTGTTACTGTAATGTTCCCTAGGTCCAAAATGCTCTCAATTCTCCCCATTAAGGCGGGTACTCCACCCGCATAATAAAAATCTTCCATCAAATATTGTCCCGAAGGCTTCAAGTTGAGCAAAAATGGGGTTGTTTTAGATAATTCGTCGAATCTCTCTAAGGAAAGATCTATACCTACCCGACCAGCTATAGCAGTCAAGTGCACTATAGCGTTTGTTGAACCGCCGATAGCATGCAAGCACTTGATTGCATTATCAAACGCCTTCTCATCCATTATTCTCGAAGGTATTAGACCTGAATTCACATTCTTCACTATTTGCCTTCCAGCTTCTTCTGCATGTTGTTTCCGGCGAGAATCGACGGCTGGTATTGCAGCGTTTCCAGGCAATGACATACCTAAAGCTTCTCCCATTGTTCCCATGGTAGAAGCCGTCCCCATCGTCATACAATGTCCGTTGCTCCTAACTATGCAACTTTGTAATTCAGCCCAATCATCTTCATCAATGGTGCCAGCCCTAAGTTCAACTTCATAGCGTCTGCAGTCTGTACATGATCCTAGCTCTTCGCCTTTCCAATTACCTTTGAGTTGAGGTCCACCTGTGACCAATATAGCTGGTATATCAGCACTAGCAGCCCCCATTAGAAGAGCTGGGGTGGTTTTGTCACATCCGCCTAATAGAACCACACCATCCAAAGGATTGGCTGTTATTGATTCTTCAACATCCATACTTAATAGATTTCTGTAAAGCATGGTTGTCGGTTTCATGTTGTATTCACCGAGTGACATAACAGGGAATTCCATAGGGAATCCTCCGGCCTGCCAGACGCCAATTTTCACGGATTGTGCCAAGTCTCTTAAATGAGAATTGCAGTGGGTAAGTTCACTCCACGTGTTACAAATTCCTATTATTGGCTTCCCTTCATATGAAGATTCACTAAACCCTTCCGCTTTAAAACCTGCCCTCCTCAACCATCCATATAGCTCTGGCGTATCGAACCATTCTCGACTTCTGTTAGGGGGTAGGTCAGTACTCATTCGACTTCCTTATCAGTATTGTTTGAAACCTCTTCATCGGGTTCAATTTGACTCTCCTCAAAGCTTTTCTGTATGAGACCTACTATCGACTGTTTCAATTGGTTTTGAGATGGAGGAGACACGTAAAAGACCTGTATATCCGACGGAAACTGGACTCGATGGTCTTCTGATATAAATAATGCAGCGACTCCGTCTTCTTCAAGAGTCTCATCAATCTGTTTGCCTATATATTCATACCTATCACTCATTGCTGTTTGATAGTTTTCTGATGCCAGGTCAGATACCTTTTGACTTACTAGGCCCATCGAGAGACATCTTTGCCAGTCAGATAATTCAAACAGTAAGTCTTGATCTTCAGTTTGTTCTAAGTGTCCTGAAGAGTCCGTAATCTCTTTAATTAAAGAGGCCGACCTGGGCGCAATTTGAGATAGTAACTGCTCTCCGGCCTTGCCTTCGTCATGAATTAATTCATGGAACACGTGTCTAATGGTGCCCAAAGATTTCTCCAGGTTTTGTAGCTGGGCTTTGACTTGATCCCAGTGTGTGTCTGCGAGTTCGGAAATCTGTTCTTCTAATTGAGGTGGCACGGTCACTAAAGGCACCAAAAACAATTTCCTTTTTCTATCAAATTGCTGGGGATCCGCTTTTCCTGTAGGACCTAATGTCGCCATTTAATTTCTCTCCAATCTTACCGCGCAAACTTTGTATTCAGGTATTCTGGAATCTGGGTCCAGAGCGGCATTAGTTAGGAAATTAACCGCATGTTCTTGTAGTTTCACAAATGGAACAAAAATCTCACCAGATCTCATCTTGTCAGAATAAGACACTCTTCCTTCAATGGTTCCTCTTCTAGATTTGACAGTGATCCATTCACCGTCCTCAACTTGGTACTTTTCCCCGTCCTCCGGGCTTATTGATATGAGCAGTTCGGAGGCTCGGGCCAGTAGCCCTTCAGCCCTCTTTGTGATCGTGCCGCCATGCCAGTGGTAAAGTATTCTCCCCGTATTTAATATCAAAGGGAACCTGTCTGTAGGTAACTCATCTGAAGCGGGACCTTGATCGAACCCAACAAATTTTGCTCTAGCACCTCTAGGAAAATCCTGCTCATAAAGAAATCTCGTACCTGGATGGTCTAAATCAGGACAAGGCCATTGAATGCCGCCTCCTTCCAACCTGTCATAGTTTATACCTGCAAGCATAGGAGTTAATAAGGACATTTCATCCCAAATTGCAGAGGCGTCTCTATATTCGAACTGATCTCCTAGACCCAAACTTTTTTTAGCTGATATCCGTCGAGCTAAATCACAAATTATCTCCCAATCTGCCCTCGAGGAGCCAACTGGTTTTATAGTCTCTCTGACCCTTTGAACTCTTCTTTCACTATTTGTGAACGTTCCGTCTTTTTCTGCAAAGGAACATGCCGGCAAAACAACATCTGCTATTTGCGCTGTTTCATGAAGGAAAATGTCCTGAACAATTAATAATTCGAGTTTTTTAAAGGACTCCTCGGCATGATTCAGATCAGGTTCGCTTAGAAGTGGATTTTCACCAGTGATATACATGGCCTTAATACGTCCGTTATCAATTTCACGAACCATGTCAGTTACTACCAACCCTGCTTTATCAGGGAGGGGATTACCGCCCCATGCGGTGGAAAACTTTTCTACAGAATCAGCATTTATTGTCTGATAGCCTGGGAATGCATTCGGTAAACATCCTGCATCGCCACACCCTTGGACGTTGTTCTGGCCACGAAGGGGAGAAATGCCAGAACCTGGTTTCCCAAGCTGCCCGGTAGCAAACGCCAAATTCAATAGGCCGTGAGCGTTCGCAGTACCCATCGTATGTTGTGTGATTCCCATACCCCATATAAGACATGAGCCACTGAATGGAGGAGTGGCATACATGTTAGCGGCATCAATAATATCTGCCGCAGCAACTCCTGTTATAGCTTCCACATATTCCGGCGTGTATTTGTTAACAATATCTGACCAATCATCAAATCCTTCAGTTCGAGTTTTTATGAAATCTTCGTCTGCTAGCCCGTTTTCCAAAATCACATTGGCCATACCGTTTAGCAAAGCAACATCTGTTCCTGGTCTTGGCCTGAGCCAAATATCTGCATAATCGCACATGTCTATTCTTCGTGGATTTATGACGATGAGTTTCGCGCCACGCTCTACTACAGCCCTTCGCATTCTGGAGGCGGCAACAGGATGATTAGAATTAGCATCTGACCCTATAATTACAAGGCACCCGGCCTCTTCATAATCAATGTACGAATTGCTAGTCGCCCCACTTCCAAGAGAAGTCAACATGGCCTCCACTGATGGTGAGTGGCAAAGCCTTGTACAGTGATCAATATGGTTACTTTGCATGACTAGACGTGAGAATTTTTGTTGTATGTAGCCATCCTCATTGGTTGCCTTTGCAGAACATAATGTGGCAAAACTATCACCTTCATAAGCCGCCAATTTGTCAGCTATAAAATCCAAAGCCTCATCCCAAGTCACACGCTGCAACGACCCATTTTTCCGAACCAAAGGCTCAGTCAGACGATCTTCATGATGAACAAATGTGTATCCAAATCTTCCTTTTACACATAGCATCCCCAAACTTGAATCATTTTCTGGATCATCCAGCATTTCGACGATGGTGTCATCCGATGTTACTTGTGCCTTTATTCCGCAACCAACCCCACAGTAAGGGCATGTGGTAGTAACTGTTCTTTCGATAACTGCCGGTTCCTCTTTGGTGGAAATAGCACCTGTTGGACATACTGATAAACATTGCCCACAGGTGGTACAGATAGATTCCAGCAATGGCTTGTCCATGAAGGTCCCGATTCTAGTCTGGTTGGATGTTCCCAAAACATCTATAGCCCCAATAAACTGATGGCCTGTTTGGCATGCCTGGGCACACCTACCACAAAGGATGCAAGAGTCCATTGCTATATTAAATATTGGGTTGCTAGCATCTGTTTCCTCTCGAGACCGAGATTTCCACACCTGACCATTTATTGAATTGGATTCCATCACTCTAGACAATTCTCTGTAATCGTCTTTATCTGAATCGACCATACCAGCAGTCAATTCCAGAACACTCTTTCTTATCAAATCCAGCTTGTTACCGGTCGTCGAAATCTTCATACCCTGCAAGATAGGGGTCGAACACGACGCTGGATAACCACGAACTCCCTCAATCTCCACTAAACAGGTTCGGCAAGCACCGATAGGTTTCATATCAGGATCTTTACATAACTGAGAAATCGCCGTCCCGGAAATGTTGATAGAATCAAGGACAGAACTATGTTCTGGCACCTGAATTTCTTTGCCATTTATAAAAACTTCCATTAAATTCCTCCTCTTTGGGATCCCGGCGATACTTCCTGAAAATAGGAGCCATAGCTCAGCACTGGATTGCCAGCGGCTTGGCCTAATCCACAGAGAGAGGCAGCATTTATAACTTCAGCCAGCTGGCCAATTCCATCCCAATTAATTGGGTCATCACCAGAATCATTTGCCATCAACTCGAGTAAACGGCTAGTGCCCTCTCGGCAAGGTGTGCATTTTCCGCATGATTCCTTCGCATTGTATTCAGAAAGCTTCCTGACCACATCCAGCACATTAGTATCTTGAGATAGGCCTATCACACCCCCTGCGCCCAACATCACTGATTTGCCATCTATAAAACCTGGGCCAATTGATAAGTTGAGGGATTCAGAAGAGGGTATAACCCCACTTGAAGGCCCACCTACGGCAATGGCTGATAGCGCATTTATACTAGCTATACCCCCAAATTTAACCATCAACTCAGCAAGGTTTGAACCCATTGGTAACTCTGCAACACCGGGAGTGCTCACCGATCCGCTGATACTCATGATTTTCGTTCCTGGAGTATCCAAATCTCCTATTTTTTTAAACTCGTCAGGTCCATTAAGCACAATCCAAGGTAGATTACACAAAGTTTCAACATTGTTAATGATTGTAGGCTGTTGGTTTAAACCAGATTCGGTCGGAAACGGTGGTCTCAAACGTGGTTCCCGTCTTTTACCCTCTATAGTATTGAGTAGGGTGGATTCCTCACCACAGACATATCCACCAGCACCTTTTAAAATTTCTATATCAATGGTGAACCTACTGCCCATTATATTTGGCCCCAAGAAACCCTTTGAACGACATATTTCCAATGCGTTTAGCATCCTCTGATAAGACAGGTGAGCCTCGGCATTCACATACAACCTAATGGAAGTAGCTTCAGTAGAATATGCTGCAATCAAGGCCCCTTCTATAAGACGAAATGGAACGCTTTCCATGACGTGCCGATCTTTAAATACTCCGGGCTCGCCCTCTTCTGCATTGATTACTAAATGTCTTTCTTTGGAGACAGTGGATATTGCGGAGCGCCATTTAATCGAAACTGGAAAATATGCCCCACCTCTACCTCTGAGACCGGATTCTTCCACCATATCCACCGTTTGTTCAGGCGGTTGGGAAAGAACCTTGGCAAGAGCAGAAAAACCCTTATTAGTTATATATCCATAGATGTCACAGGCACTTATATTACCTGCATGCTCCAAAACTATTCTTGTCTGGGAATTGATGTAATTACTGACATTTGAATCGCCCGTACTCGTCACTCTAACCCCTTCTAGATATTCACTCACGTCTTTTTCAGAATGAATCTTGGGACCGGCAAAGCAGGCCCCATCGCAACCTGCGTAATCAACGGCAATTGAGGCAGGCAATCTTTCTTCTAAGGTCCTGTAAATTTCTTGGGCTCCAACAGCTATGCTACATTGGGCAACTTGAACCAGTATTTCGGCTGGATTCTTTACAGCTCTATTGGCTACGGAGGTTATAAAATCTTGAGAATTCATTTTAATTTTCTGTCAGCCTCAGTAAAACATCACCGGGAACCTGTCTCCCAAACCACCTGTGATTCACTGATACCGCGGGTGCAACCGAACACAAAAATGCACAATCCGTCTTCTGCACTTTCAAATCAGAGTTAGTTTTGTTAGATAAAAATTCCAGTATCTGAGTTGCTCCATTTTCACGACAAGCTACACCATCACATACCGACACTGTTTTTTGCGCAGGGGGGGAGAGCAACAATTCTGTGTACGTAGTTGCAGTGCCATATACTTCGCTAGCAGGGACACCTAAATGCCATCCTAATACTTCTAGTCCCCAATCAGGCAGATAAGCAAATTTTTCCTGAAGAAAGTGCAAAGCAGGAAGGAGATACGATCTATCCCGTGGAAACTTATCTATTAATTCCCTGCGTAAATCGTTTCTTCTTTTTCTTTCCTCATTATTTGAAGACATATTGCTGCGGTTCAGCATTCTATACCCAAACTTTTCAATTTCGATTCCGGTATAAGGCCATCGCTTGTCCATTCCCTAGCATCATAGTAGGACTTAATCATAATACCCAAATCAGATTCACTAAGTGACTGTCTGTTCTCATCATCTGATAGAGGTTCAGTAAATATCCTTTTGGGTAAGTTATCCTGATCCTTAACCCATCCTTCTCGGATGTTAAACTGCTTTTTCAGATTATTTATTCTTTCACCGCACCGGGCAAGCTGATTTGGGTCCATATCCCACCCTGTTACGTTATTGAGTATTTCAGAAGATTCAACATAAAATTCATCAAATACCTTTCGAACGAATTTACACCAAATTAGGGAATCCATAACCGCACTATAATCTTCTCCTTCTACAACCATCCGGCCTTTTGAAGATTTACCACCATTGGAGCTTGATGCAAAATCATACTCATAGGCAGAAGATCGATTGTGGCACGCACCTCTGGTACTTACAGCCAAAGCTAGGGCCATCGTATGCAATGATCTAGGCTCATATCCAGGCATTTCAAGACCTTTGACATGCATGGCAAAATCTTCTGTCCCAAGGCCAATTTCTTTACTTGCCCTAGCACTACCTTCTGCCAATATATCCCCGATACCTGATCGTTCAGATATAGCATTCAACAATTTGGTAAGAAGGTCTTCGTCATTTTCATATATAGGCAGGAGTTCCAACCACCTTTTAGGAATCAACCCTTTTTGCATAGCCTCCATAAACCAAGCACATGTGGATCCTGCACTGATGGTATCCATTCCCATTTCATCACAAAATTTGCTGCTTTTAAGTATCGTCTCTCTGTCAGATATACCGACAAGAGGTCCCAAGGCAAATAGTGATTGATATTCCAATCGCACTTTTGCTGAACCACCGTTTGGTATGGTCACCAATTTTTCACAACCTATTGTGCAATTAGCGCAATGCGAAGTGGAAACTTTTTCCTCATTATGAATTGCCTCACCAGATATGCTCTGAAAGTCTTTATTTGATTGGTTCCTGAAATTCCCAATGGGAAGAACTTTCAATCGCTCGAACACCGATAGGTTAGCCATCGTCCCTAAGGTCCTGTATTTTTCAGTAGCCTCCCCCAAGCTTTTTATGGCTAGCTGCCTTCTGGTTTCGGAAAGGCTCAATTCATTAAAATAATTCAATTTCTTGTATCCCTTAAAGGATATGGCTTTTATTTTCTTGGATCCCATCACGGCCCCGTTTCCGGTCCGGCCTGCCTGTCGTCCTCCATCATTACTTATGCTGGCAAACCTCACCATATTTTCTCCCGCCGGGCCTATGCAAGCGGTACCATAACCTGGGCCTAAAGTTTCTATTAGATGGCCCTCTGTTGTGGAAGTGGTATTCCCTATGAGATGTGAAGCGTCGTTGAATTGGATACCAGATTCATCAACCTTCAGAGACAACCATTGGTTGGATGAACCAAGAATTATAACGGCATCCGCTCCTATCCCTTTAATAGATAAGGCCAGTGAACTTGAAGATAAAGAATCCCCTATGAAGCCTGTTTGTGGTGATTTGGAAACCACTGCGAACTTCGAGGTTGTGGTGAGACGACTCCCCACAAGAGGACTCGCACAAAAAATTAATGGGTTCTCCGGAGAAAACGGGTCCGTCCTAGGAGGGCAATAATTAAAAAGAAGATAGGCTCCTAAACCGCTGCCACCAATAAAATCTTTGAGAACCTCTTCTTGAAGGTCTTCCCACCTCCAGGATTTTGAGGAGACGTCTATTATTAAAATTTTATTGTGATAACCGAACACCTTACCCTCCTGCTTGACTAGGAAGTATCAATAGCGAATCACCATCACGTAATTTCAGCTTCTGAGGACCCTGAAATCCAACCCCATTCAAATTGAAAACGTAACTTGACAAAAGTTTCTTGCCACCAAGGTCCAAAACTTTACCGTCAAGAGATGGGAAAAGTAGTGCTAATTCCTTAATAACATCAGCAGCACCAACTTTAGATTCGGCAAACTTCAACTGAATAAATTTCTGGCCAGCAATTATCCTACTGTTTCCGTACAACTCAACCGTCAAACTAATCGCCATTGAAATATTTTTCCATCCGCAATGCGGTCTCAAGATCATCAGGTGTATTTACATTAAAAAAACTATCTCCAGAACCTTCAATATTCAGGAATTCATCCTCTGTTATCTCACACACGGTGATTTTCGAAAAATATCCGTCCATTTTCAAAAGTCCAGCCTCCAATCTCGCCTCAATATGCTTAAGGCACGATTTATTGTATAAAGCATGCGTAGTTTGCAATCTCCCTTCAAATTTAGGGATGACAACATCAGGAGAATGATTCGAGATTTTGGTCATCATAAATTTTATCAAGGTAGCTGATAAAAACGGCATGTCACAAGCTGTTAAAAATGACCAGGGAGTAGGGGATTGACTCAAACCTGAAAATAACCCCCCAAGAGAACCTGTTTCGCTATAGGAATCTACCACATACCGAATTTCTTTTTCTATGTTAAGTTCTTTGATTCGGTTCAATCTATCCACCACCACCGTCTGAGATGTAGTAACTCCTGCTAAGGTTTGTATGACCCTATCGATGATACGTTCACTACCGATACGTTCTACGGCCTTATCACGTCCTAAGCGCCTACTCCTACCGCCGGCTAATAATATCCCGGTTAATTCAATAGCTTCCATTTACCTTAACCTACCTCCTCGGCAACATTTCCCATTAGTGAAACGTCGTAACCTCCAAGGGAGGCAATCTGGTTTCGTAAATCACTACTCAAAAGGTGCTCTAATAATATATCCACGGTCTTAACCGAACCTATAAATTTAGACGGAACTACTATCTGGAATCTCTCATTCTCCAAAGGTATGAATTCCAGATCACTGGCCACCGCCGCTGCCATAATTCCCACCCCGGCATCAACAAACCCGGAAGACACCGCCGCCGCTACATTCCAGTGAGTATATTCCTCGTTTTCGTAACCAATGATTTTGGCCGGGTCCAAATCTGACTGCTTTAACAAATAGTCAAAAAGAAGGCGGGTTCCAGATCCTCTTTGCCTATTTATAAATTTTGTACCCTTTACAATCAAATCTTTGACATCTGTTATTTCTTTTGGATTCCCTTTCTGGACCATCAAACCTTGAGTACGACCGACAAAGTCATAGATCCGGACCTTATCGTTGGGCATGTGCCGTTTTACTGCAGAAAAATTATATTCACCTGTTTCCTCATCCAGTAGGTGGCTACCTGCCATATGAGCGTAGCCTTTGGATAGTGCCAACAACCCACCTACACTTCCTACACTAGAGGAAATTAATCTGACACCGTTTTCTGCGAAGGTTAATTCGCTTGCCAGTATATCCAAGGCAATATCATGACTTCCCGATATAAGTAGAGTTTTATCTATCTCAGAGCGTTGCCTATTTAAAATTACTGAAACTGTAGAGCCTTCCTCAAGACCCTCAGAATTAGCAGGTATTCTTATTACCCCGTCAGATTTGGATATAGAAAGAGTCATAGCGGCCCCACGGGTGGTTGGATTAGCTATATAGTGTCCATTTACGGGTGCCACTAGCACCCTCAAAAATTCTTCTTCTCCCAAAGGTGAAGCTACCTTTTTTCCCATAACGGATTTTATCTGGTCTGGAATAATTTCATTGGAGTTCAAAAAGTCATAGATGATTGGCTTTAAAAATAGTTCCGCTGTAGTGAGGGCTGAAGAGGGATACCCGGGCATGCCGATTACTGGTTTCCCAGATACGGAACCCAATATGACTGGATGGCCAGGCCTAATAGCTACACCGTGTACAACCACCTCACCTAATTTGGATATAACGGAGGATGTAAAATCCTCTGAACCCGCTGATGAGCCCGCAATAACTACTAAAACGTCACAGTCAGCTATAGAGTTAAGCAACGCCTGTTCGAGCAAAATAGGATCGTCAGATACAGGGTTCTGTACTGACGCTTTGCCCCCCCAACCTTCCACCAGCGCTGATAGGAAAACGGAATTAAATTCGATTATTTGGCCCGGGCCTGGAGTTTCCCCGATTTTTACCAATTCAGTACCAGTTGGGATAAAGCAAACCTTAGGTGGAATATTAACTTGGATATCTGACACGCCTGCCGCCCCAAGACAAGCCAAGTCTAAAGATCTAATTATGGCACCCTGTTGTAATAACAACTCAGGTGCAGCAATATCTTCGGCTATCTTTCTAACATGCTGATATGGGGCTACAGGATTCCGAATAAGAATTTCAGTAGCAGAATATTTCTCTAGATCCTCAATCATAACCACAGAATCGAACCCTTCAGGTACAGGATCTCCAGTATCGACCCATCTAAAATCGGATCCCTCCATTAGTTTAATTGGCCTGGTTTCCGTTGCTCCTAACGAAGATTCGTATCTTATGGCGACTCCATCCATAGCAGATGTGGTCACATTAGGCGAAGATATCTTGGCAAAAACAGGCTGAGTGGAAACTCTTCCAACAGAATCTTTGATGGAGATTATTTCGGTATCTCTTTTCAAAATGGGACCGATATCCAATAAATGCTCTTGGTATTTATCATGGGCAATCTGAAGTGGAATATCTTTCAGGAAATAATTTCTTTCAAAACCGGCTTGTGGCGACATTGTTAGCCTTTATAATTAATCTAAATAAACCTCTAGCAGTGCACCTTTATACACACCTGAAGATTCAGAGTCGATTTCAACGTATCCATCAGAATCCAATATAGTGGAAATTAGATTGGATTTTCCATGCACGGGTACAGCGAAAGTTTCACCATTTTTATTTTTTAACTGAACCCTGACATAATCTGTCCGGCCACTAGTTGAAGATAGATTAGAATTCAGAATTGCCTCAACAGTTTTGAAGCTGCGAACTATTTTTTTACCAGATATTAGCCTTAACAAAGGGTCTACAACCGCCTTGAATATAGTAATTGCAGACACAGGGTTACCGGGCAGACCGATTACAGGCTTTCCGGCCGAAAACCCTAAAATTGTAGGTTTACCTGGTTTTACAGATAAGCCATGTATCAATACTCCAGGGGAGCCCATTTTATTAATCACTTGTGCTGTGAGATCTCTAGAACTTATTGAACTACCCGATGTAAAAACAATCATGTCAGAGAGTTCCATTGCCTTTTTACCAACTTCCAATAACTCATCAAATTCATCTGGAACCCTAGGAAAAAAGGTAGGTGAGGCCCCAAGCCCTTCAATAAGAGCCCCAATTGTGTAAAGGTTAATATCCCGTATCATGCCTTTCGCTAACTTTTCTTTGGGTGGAACTAATTCATCCCCTGAAGATATGACTGCTACTTTCGGCGTGCGATAGGCTTGGATAGAGGTTATCCCTAAAGACATTAACGATCCCAATTCCGCATGACCAATTGTTTTTCCAGATTCGAGTATCGACTCACCAATATGGAAATCTTCCCCAGCCATAATAACGTTCTCTCCCGCCGCTACGGGTCTATAAACTTCCAGAAGGCCGGTAGGTGTTATTTTTGTGTGTTCCACCATCACCACTGCGTCAGCATTATTCGCCAACATCCCCCCTGTATAGGCGATGGCAGCCTCACCAGGGGACAAGGGTAAAACTGCCTCGCTGCCCATAGGTATTTCTCCCACTAATTCAAGATACGCGGGAAGTGAGTCAGATGCTCCATAAGTATCAGAAGCTCTTACTGAATAGCCATCCATAGAAGATCTGTTAAAGGATGGGGAATTTTCCTCACTAATAACTCGTTTTGCAAGTGTTCTACCAATAGCATCTTCAGTGTCCACTGTCTCAAATCCAACAGGAGATACCTTTTCAGACATCAGTCGTATCGCCTCTGGAGGTGAAATCACGTTGAAGAAATCAGCCATCAAAACCTCGTCTAACCAGGCTATTAAACCATGGCCAACCCAGATTAAATTCTAAAGTCCCAGAATATTACCAGAGGGATCCACATCTAGTGACCTAGGTTCTCCAGGCAATCCTGGCATTGTCATGATACTTCCAGCTATGGGGTATATGAATCCTGCACCAACAGATGCTCTGGCATCAGACACCCTAAAGTCATAGTCAGAAGGAAGGCCTTTCAATGATCGGTTGTGTGAAAGCGACAAGTGTGTTTTTGCCATACATATTGGAAAGCCACCCCATCCATTTTCTTCAAATTGTCTTAAGGCTCGTCTAGCCACGGGAGTATAATTGACCCCAGTTGCGTTATAAACTTTGGTAGCTAAAGATGAAATTTTGTCTTCTAAGGAATCAGACAATTCATACATATATGAAATTGCATTCGGAGAGTCGTCGGCGGCTTTAATAACAGCATCAGCAAGGTCAAGGCCGCCCTCTCCTCCGTCTTCATAAACTTTCGATACAACAGCATGCTCTGCACCAGCTTCTATAGAAAGGGATTTGACGAGTTCTGTCTCTTCAGAGCCATCCGTGGGAAAACTATTTACCGCTACAACTACGGGTAGATTAAAGCTCTTAATGATTCCAATTAGATGTTTAAGATTAGACATGCCTTTAACCAGAGCTTCTTTGTTAGCCGCATCCAAACTACGAAGTGGAACTCCGCCATGTGATTTAAGGGCCCTTACAGATGCCACAATGACTGCGGCGGCAGGTTCAAGATCATTTAACCGTGCCTTTATATGCATGAATTTCTCAAATCCCAAATCAGCTCCAAAACCTGCTTCGGTTAAGACATAATCAGCATAACCAAGTGCTAATTGGTCTGATACTACCGAACAACATCCATGAGCTATATTCCCAAACGGACCAGTATGAACGAAAACCGGCTGCCCTTCGGATGTTTGTACTATGTTCGGTTGGATAGCATACCGCAGCAACGACATCATGGACCCAACAGCCTTTATCTCTGCCGCTTGTACCGGGGTGCCGTCGTCTTTATATCCAACGACTATTTTGCTCAATCTTTCCCTGAGATCTTCCAAACTTGATGACAAGGCTAAAATTGCCATCACCTCAGAGGCTGTGACAATGTCAAATCCTGTCTCACGGAGAGGAGCATTTGCTTTCCCACCGAGACCTGTCAGCACGCTTCTAAGAGACCTCTCTTCCACGTCTGTGACTCTTCTAATAGTGACACCTTGCGGTGAGAATCCTTTAATTTTATTTCTTTGGGCGACGTTATCAGTCAAAGCAACCAGTAAATTGTGAGCCGACCCTACGGCATGTGCGTCACCAGTGAAATGGATATTCACTTCATCTTCTGGCTCAACTTTGGAAGCACCACCACCTGTTCCTCCTCCCTTTATTCCAAATATAGGTCCCAGAGAGGGCTCTCGCAATGTAGCAACAACATTTTTTTTCATCTTACCCATCGCTTGCGCTAAACCAACGACGGTGGTGGTTTTTCCTTCTCCAGCCGGAGTGGGGGTAATACCAGTAACCACCACCAGCTTCCCTTTTCGTTCTTTCTTAATTGCAGACAGAGACAATTTTGCCTTATAGGAACCATAAGGAACTAAGTCATCCCGCAAGATTCCTAAGTCACTAGCAATATTTTCTATTAACTTCATAGCCCATCCCTGAGAAATCTATTAACACTTTCCACAATTGGTAAGGATATCATCGAATATCACATTTTATCGTTTATTGGTACCGTCTAATCTCCGGGTATTTAAAAGTTATCCACACCGTGAAAAGTATTAATAGAACCGATAACACTGCAATTGAGCCCTGCCCACCTAACCAATCTGCCATAAGCCCTGCTGGCAGTACTCCCAAAGGCATTAAGCCCCAATTCAGCATATATATACTCATCACTCGCCCACGGTATTCTTCCTCAGCCTCCTCCATTATCAGGGCCATGTTAATGGACCGACGACCTGCATCGCCTAGGCCTAAAGGAAGCATTATTAATGCAGCAAATAAATACAAAGGTACCGCGGCAATCAAGAGCAGACTAAATCCTGAAAAATACGAACTGATAAGTAGCACTTTCCCACGCAACCTGTTGCCAAGGGAGGCTATATAAATAGATCCCATTAGGGCCCCGAGCCCCATAACAGAAACCAGTAGCCCCATTGAATCTGCTTTCAACCCATATATATCTACTATGAAAATTGGCATTATAAATCTAAAGGGTTGAGCTAAAATAGTCGTAGATAAAGCAATTGCGAGAAGTATCAAAATGAAGGAATTGTTACGGACATATTTTAATCCCTGAAGCATATCGCTAATTAGAACCGAAGGGCGATTGGAATCGGATGCTGACCCATTCTTTGGGGCCACACTGTATCCTTTGTTTTTTATCAGCATAGTGAATATGATCGAAGAGAAATTGAGAACTGTTATCAACAAGTAAACTTTGCCAGGACCAATGAATTCGTAAAGTAAACCGGCAGCGGTAGGTGCGGCTAAAGTGCTGACACTCATCGCGGCAGCATTGAGGGCCACAGCGTTTGACACCAAATTCTGTCCTACCATCTGCGGTATCAGCGCCTGACGGGCCGGCATCATAAAGGCGAACACTCCGCCTTGGACAATCGATGCTATAAGCAGATGAACCCAAGTGACGGCCTCACTTAAAATTAAGACTGCCACTACAAGTGACACACACCCTGCCAACAGTTGTCCGCTTTGAATTATCCTTTTCTTGTTAAGCCTGTCGGCAATAACTCCGCCAAACAAAGCCAAAGTCAGCATAGGAATTGCTGATCCCGCATTGACTATTCCAAGAATAGTCCCTGAACTCTCAAGTTCATACACGAAATAACTCCGAACAAGCATCTGCATATTCATACCGAACATGAGAGTCAGCATTCCTACCCATAAAAAGAAAAAATCGCGATTCTTTAAAGACTCGTAAGTACCTGAAAAGCTCACTGTTGAACTTGCAACAAAGAAAATCTAATTAACAAAAATTGAACCAATCCTGATCTCTAAAATTTCTCCAAGACCCTAGTTAAAGGGGGTCCGAACCACGGTAGACTCTCATTCAAAAGAAAGGTCACCGCAGGTGTTCAGTTCGGACCCGTTTGAACTCATTTATGGTACAAATATTTGAGTAACCACAACATATCCCCCTACCACTATCGATTCTAACACTATCGTTATCCCTGCAATCAGACTATTTCCCCCTGCAGTAACCAATCCCTTCCCTTAATCAACATCCTTATTCCAGTTTTTAAATGCATCTACTCCAGAAATTGCCGCTGCAGATAACAGGGCATAGTCAGGGCCATAGCTCAGAAATTTGACTCCTTGATTTAGTCTTTTGCATACATCATCTGGTTCAGACGCACCCGCCCCTGCGACCACATCAAACTTAGCCGAAGCTTCAATCATTTTTTCCAATATCTGGTCGATTTCCTCATGAGGCAACAAAAGAGGGTCCAGTCCGAGGGATAAACACATATCCCATGGGCCAAGAAATAACACATCAATCCCAGGAACTGCAGCTATCTCTTGAAGGTTACCAACAGCCTCTACAGTTTCGATTATTAACACCACAAGAGTGTTATCGTTTGCATTTTTCAAATAATCTTGATTGTCAAAGGTATATTTAGATGCTCTCAACGGTCCCCAACTTCTCTTTCCGTCCGGTGGAAACCTTGTGGCGGAAACAATTTCAGCAGCCTCCTGTGCAGTTTTTACCGCAGGAACAACGATCCCCGATGCACCTAAATCTAAGGCTTTCTGTATGTAAACCTGTTGCGAGGAAGGTATCCTGACAATCGGCAAGGCATTGGTGTTTCCTATTGCCATTAACATGTGTTCAATTTCGGCCGATTCTATTCCATTATGTTCTGATTCCACTACTACGAAGTCAAACCCTGCATTGCCCATCAATTCAGCTACGTTAGGACTTTGAAGACCAATAAAAGGTCCAATCGAAGGTTTCCCAGACAATAAGTTACTTCTAACGTGATTTCTTATCATATCCATACACCTTATTAGCTACGTATATCAGGTTTATTGAGTTTTGTCCCAAAAATCCAGTTGAATACGGGATTATAATGTTTCCTACACATTTAAATAAATAGCATAACAATTAGTAACCTTGATTAGGTTAACGACAAAAAATGAGTAATTCATTCGGCAAAGCATTCAGAATAACAACCTGGGGAGAATCGCACGGCGATGCTGTGGGGGTGGTAATTGATGGATGTCCGCCAGGCCTACCTATAAGTTTGGAGGATATTCAAAAGGAGCTCGACCGACGAAGACCGGGGCAAAGTGAAATATCCACTCAACGGAAAGAAGGTGATAAAGCTGAGATCTTATCGGGAGTATTTGAAGGATTATCTTTAGGAACCCCAATATCAATTGCAGTGTGGAATACTGACGCGAAGGGCAAAGATTACGAGCATATGAAAAGCATTTACCGACCTTCGCATGCTGATTATACCTATCAAGCCAAGTACGGAATCAGGAATTGGAAAGGTGGCGGGAGAGCCTCTGCCAGAGAAACTATAGGGCGAGTTGCTGCGGGAGCGATAGCAAAGAAGTTTTTATTTGCGGAATATGGCACTGAAATTGTTGCCTTCGTCAAGAGAATAAGTGACATAGAGTCAAACATTGGACACGAAGAGATAACCTTAGAGGGAATTGAAAGTAACATGGCGAGATGCCCTGACCAAGATGCTGCGGTCGCAATGATAGAAGCAGTCAAAACGGCTAGGAAGAACGGTGATTCATTGGGGGGGATTGTGGAAGCTTTCGCGACAAATGTGCCGGTTGGAATTGGAGAACCTGTGTTCGACAAATTAGACGCCGACCTAGCGAAAGCGATGCTATCTTTACCTGCATGTAAAGGGTTTGAGGTCGGATCCGGTTTTGGCGGAACCTACTCAACAGGCTCCCAACACAATGATCCTTTCTACATGTCGAAAGGTACAGTTCGAACCAAAACTAACAACTCTGGTGGCATTCAAGGTGGAATTAGTAACGGGGAATCCATCATTTTGAGAGCCGCATTCAAGCCAACGGCGACGATTATGAGTTCTCAAGATACCGTGGATATTTTTGGTAATGATGTCGAGTTGCAGGGTAGAGGGCGCCACGATCCATGCGTATTACCAAGGGCAGTACCAATCGTGGAATCTATGTTCGCCCTAGTATTATGTGATCACGTTATTCGCCATAGGGGGCAAACAGGAAAATAAGGGGAGGGAGTTTTAATCTCCCTCGCCTTTAAAAAGTATTTTTAGACCACGGGTGATGTGCCACCGTCAACGTTAACCGCAGTTCCAGTGATGTAGCTTGCCTTAGCTGAAGCTAAGAAGCAGATCAAATCTCCAGCCTCGTGAGCCTCACCAATGCGACCCATCGGAACATTCTTTCCAACTATTTTCCAATGATCTTCCAACGTATAGCTAGAATCTTTTGCATTAGCTGATTCCCATCTTGCGCGGTGCTGGCCAGATTTCAATACTCCCACGCAGACAGTATTTACTCTGATATTGTCTTTTGCCAATTCTCCTGCCCACGATTTTGTGAGTGAAATACCTGCTGCTCTAGACAATGAGGTAGGTTGCCCACCAGGATTAGGAGCCTTCCCTCCGGGGGTTGTCGTATTTACAATTGCCCCAGCCCCAGATTTTTTCAAATGGGGCAGGGCAGCCCGTGCACAATAAACAGCCCCATAAACTTTTATACCGAAATCGACTTTTAGGTCTTCATCAGTCATTTTTTCCAGGGTTGTAGCAGAAGAGGTTCCTGCGTTATTAACCAAAATGTCTAGCTGCCCAAATTCTCCTACTACCTTGTCCACCATCGCTTTAACGTCAGATTCAACCGACACATCTGCTGCAACACCGATAACATCCCCACCGGAGGTATTTTTGATTTCTGAAACTGCCGCATTCAATTTTTCTTGAGTTCGGCCGACAATAGCAACTTTAGCTCCTTCTGCAGCCATGGATATAGCAGCGGCTTTTCCAATTCCGTCACTACCCCCAGTAACGATTGCGACTTTTCCTTTTAACCCTAGATCCATACCTTTTCTCCTTGTTTTTTATTTTTTTGTATAAGTCTCGTCCAAAAGATCAGTAACGTACATTACTTCCACGCCCAATCCAGCCTCTCTAATCCCATTCTGTAATTGCATGAAGCAACCCGGGTTTGCTGTTGCAATTGTGTCAGCTTTGGACGCAATAATATTTTTCATTTTATTGGCCAAAATTCCCTTTGCCATTTCAGGCTCAGTGATCATATATGTTCCACCCGCCCCACAACAAATATTGGCTTCTTCCAATTCACAAAAATCTACTCCTTCGATAGATTTTAGTAAATCCCTAGGTGCATCTCTTACTTTTTGTACGTTTGCAAGATGGCACGAGTCTTGATAGGTAACCACCCGAGGAACAACAGATTCACCAAGCTGTAATTCAGTCCCATTTAGGTATTCATTTATGTCGACAACCCTTTTACTAAAGTTAGTAGCCTTTGAACTATATTCTGGGTCGTCAGCCAGCAGAGGACCGTATTCCTTCATCCTGGCCCCACATCCTGCCGAAGCCACCACGATAACTCCGTCTGGATTTCCGTTAGAAAAAGCTTCTATATTTTCTCTAGCTAGGTCCTTGGTTTTTTCTACGTCCCCAACGTGAGAATTGATTGCTCCACAACAAACTTGGGACGAAGGAACTTCAACATCTTTCCCGGCTTTATTCAAAACTCTGACTGCTGCCCGCATTTGATTACCCTGAGTGAGTGGCATGACGCAACCTGTAAGCATTTGAATCTTCTCAGCATCTGCCATACCAGATTGATACAGATGGCCGTCGGCCCGAAAAAATTCCCCGTTTAAAGTCGGTGTCATCATTTCCAGATTCTCTAATCTTCTTGAGATTAATTTCAATATTTTTGTCTTCCTCACCAATTTTTGGAATCCGCTTTTGATGTAAAAATCCATCATTGAAACTAAAACCGAAAGGTTTTTCTGATTCGGTAATAAATACCTCAGGGCGATCTCATAGACCAGGCGCGGAAGCAATCCAATTCTCCGATAATCCCTCACGTGGTCCATGGTGGCTTCAATTAAATTCCCGTATGGAACTCCTGAAGGACATACATCCTCACAGGCCCGACACTGAACGCATAAGTCCCAATGCCTCATCACTTGATTAGAAATTTCTAATCTCCCTTCATTAACTGCCTTCATCAAAGCAATCCTTCCCCTTGGTGATTCCGTCTCCAACCCAGTAGACAAATAAGTTGGGCAGGCCTGTAAGCAGAATCCACAATGGACACATTTGTACAATTCTGACTCATCAAGCCACGTAGGTTTTGGAACTGTTCCGACTTCAGGCATATCTAGTTAAATATCTTCTTTATCTGTTAAGTACCGGCCTCTATTTAATTTCTTACCTGGGTCATATGTATCTCTTAGAGATCGCATAATCCCAAGAGAGCCTTCATTTACCTTGCCCCACATATTAAACCCATTTTTAAAATCTGCTGGCAATGTTTCATAATTAATGTGTGATTGATTTTGCCGAGCTATGTCATGAATTCGCTCTATCATCTGAGTTGACCTAACTTCGCTTTCCGCAGGAACCTTATCAATATGAAATTCCATAGTCCCAAACCCAGGTTGAATACAAATAGCCAAAGTCAATCCAATTTCTTCAACATAATTATCAATATCTCGCAATAAGCCACGTAATCTTGTTGGGGTTGAAAACACCCTTCCAGTAATACTAGAAATTGCTCCGTATCCTTTAAAATCTCTGACTTTTTCCCATAACCGATCAGATGCATTTTGCTCCAGAAAGTCTGTCTGGGAATCCTGATATTGACCAACCATTTTGTTTAAAATATTTAATTGGCGATCAAATGCCATTTGCCTCCCACCAATTCTGATGACCATCAAATATTGGCACTGGGGAGCATCAATCTGTAACATTTTAATCAAATTTTCATTCATTCCAGTTAAAGCCAACGGCATCACATAACTATCGAAAATTTCTTCTGAAAAGTTTTGCAGCCCATGTTCTGATTCAAACCCCACCAAAAATGAACCTTGCCTGCGGGGTAGGGGAGTCAATTTAAACGATATTTCCGATATTACCCCTAATGTCCCATAGCCCCCAACATGTAATCTTGCCATATCGTATCCCGATACGTTTTTGACCACTGGACCACCACTTTTGGTTACTGTCCCTGATGGTAAAACGACCTGCATGCCAATTACCATGTCACGCATATGAGCTAACTGCCATCGCAAGTATCCTGGTGCATTGGATGCTAAAGTACCTCCGATTGTGGCCTTTCCCGGAAAAGCAGCATCAACTGCCAAAAATTGTTCTTGTTCCCTCAGTTGATTTTGCAAGCTATGTAAAGTAATACCAGATTGGACTATGCAGGTAAGATCAGCAGAATTATGGGCCACCAAATGGTTCATATTGGAAAGGTCCAAAGCATAATCATAGGTTGGCATTTTCGCACCTATTTGAAGTCTGGTTGCCCCACCAATAGGAACTACGACCCTGCCTGGTTCAGTGATGTCAGACAAAACTGAAGAAAGTTCATTTGTATCTTCTGGATAAATCAGTCCTTGGTTGGGCTGAATGCCATCTATTAGATGTTTTTCTTCCATTTTCTATTGGATACCTGCTATCTATATATAGGCGCCTGGGCCTACCCTCGCAATTGCCCTAGCTTGAGAAATATCCCCACAGCCCGCCCCAGTGGGAAAAACCTTGCCCGGGTTAAGCAGATCTTCAGTTTCGAAGGCCAATCTTAAAAGGGACATAGTTGCCATGTCTTCTTCACTAAACATCAAAGGCATTTGATCCTGTTTCTCCAGACCAATTCCATGTTCGCCAGACAAAACCCCTCCCGAGTCCACACAAATCCTCAGAATTTCCGCTCCTATAGCTAGTATGTTTTCAACATCCCCAGGTTTCCTTTCGTCAAACAATATAGACGGGTGGAGGTTCCCATCGCCTGCATGTAACAAATTAGCTATTGGGTACCCGCTTCTTTCCGATATTTCATTTATTTTCTTTAAAACCTCGACTAATTTTGTCCTTGGTATAGTCCCGTCAACCAAATAATAATTTGGTGCCAACCTACCAAGGGCTCCTAATACACCTTTCCGTCCTGACCATAATTTTTCTCTTTCGAGGGAATCCGTTGCCACCCTAATTTCCAGAGGGCTGAATTCACGGCATATAGCTTCTATTTCTTCTGATTCCTCTTCAACAGATTCCAACAGACCGTCCAACTCAACTAAAAGGACTGCCCCGGCCCCTTCAGGGTATCCCGCTCCTACCGCACCCTCAGCTGCCTTGATACAAAAATGATCCATCATTTCCAAGGCAGCTGGTACCATCCCAGCACCAATTATTCCGGTAACAGCTGCGCTGGCATCCTCAATCGTTTCGAAAGACATCAACATGGTCTTCACATGCTCAGGCAATCTCAACAATCGAACAGATATTTTCGTCACGATTGCCAAGGTACCTTCTGACCCTATAGTTATTCCTCGAAGGTCATAGCCGATCCCATCTCTCTCATTTTCTCCGAACCAGGTTATAGTTCCGTCTGCTAATACAACTTCCATACCTAAAACATGATTTGTTGTAACACCATACGCTAAACAGTGTGGGCCGCCGGAATTCTCTGCAATATTTCCTCCGATTGTGCATGCACGTTGACTAGATGGGTCAGGAGCATAATAAAGGCCCTCAGAAGCCACATGAGTGGATAGGTCTAGGTTTACGACACCCGGCTCCACAATTGCATATCGATCGCTTCTATTGACCTCTAAAATCTGATTCATTCTCGCCATGGATAAAACAATCCCACCATGTTCTGCTATAGCTCCCCCACTAAGGCCAGTCCCTGCTCCTCTGGCCACAACAGGAATCGAATTTGACCTGGCCAGCTTTAACACTTGGGATATCTTCTTCGCAGTATCCGGCAAAACTACTACTACTGGATTACCGCGGTCAATCGACCCATCGTATTCATAAACTAAAAGGTCTGCCTGATCATCCAGAACATAGTCATCACCGACTATCTTTCTTAATTCAGGTATCAAATCCTTTATTTTCAGGGACTGTGATTGGCCCATTTATTCACTTTCTTTCCATTAAACTATGATAATTCCTAATTAATCCAAAAATAGGGTATCGTAAACATACTCTAATATGAAAATTTAACCAAAGAAATTTAAGTGCAAATAAAATGAAAGCACCAGAAATGAAAGCTGCCATGTTAGCGAAGACTCCCATGGTGGGAGTGTCAATGATGTTTAGCTCTCCCCAATTAGTTGAAATGATTGCAGCACTCGGGTTCGACTGGGTGCTTCTTGACTGTGAACATGGGTCCATAGACCTATCCAATCTTGAAGTGATGGCCATAGCTGCGAAGGCTGCAGGAATAACAGCCATTGCAAGGCCTCCATCCAACTCCCCCATTGATATTATGAGAGTAATGGACAGGGGAGTCGATGGAGTGCAAGTCCCTCATATTAAATGCCAAGAGGAAGCGAAAGCCGCTGTTGAATCTGTAAAATTCCACCCATTGGGGAATAGGGGGCTGGCAATGGGCACCCGGCCATCAAATTACGGCATAGGAGTGGAGTTGGGCCAATATTCTAAAACCTCAAACCTTGATTCCATCGTTGTGCTACAAATAGAAGATCGAGAGGCCATAGAAAATCTAGACGAGATTTTATCCGTTGCAGATGTCGATGTCTTTTTCGTAGGTCCATCAGACCTGTCGCAATCTCTAGGTCATCCAGGCAAAGCAAATGAACCGCCTGTAAGCACCGCGATAAAAGAAATTTTCAAATCTATAGCAGATGCCGGATTGGTATCCGGGACAGCCTCTTCTGAAAAGCAAATGGGAAAAGCAAAAAAAGAGGGTTGCTGTTACCTTTATACTCACTTAAACAACGTTTTAAAACTAGGGGCAGAATATTATCTGTAATTCTTAGTGAGGAGAAAATGAGTCGCGAAAGTTTTTTAAATAGAGTTAAAGAAGCTTTGTCATCCGGTTCCAATGGTGAAACTGATCTCAGCAAAAAGCTGCTAATTGATGACAATATCGATGATTTGATTGAACGAACCGAAGCCATTCGCTATCAATCTCGCACCGACTGGATGGAACTATTTGACACACTTAAGATTTCTTCACAAAACGCAGGCTGGAAAGTACACAGATGTGATAGTTATGACGATGCATCTGACTACATAGCGTCATTAGCGTTTGAAAGAAATTTAACCCATATTGTCATTTCAGATCAAGAATCCACAGGAAGATTAAATCTGGGGAAAGGTAACTTACCGCCTAAAAGTGAAATAACTGTCGTGAAACCTAACGATCAAAACCCTTCTTTTAATAGGCTGCAGGCTGTAAATGCTGACATTGGTGTTACAGGGGTTGACTATGCCATAGCAGAAACTGGTACATGTGTCGTCTCGGCAAGTAATGAAGTAGGTAGGCTGGTAAGCCTGGCTCCTCCAATGTACGTAGCTGTTGTTGGCAAAGGGCAAGTACTACCTTCGTTAGACGAGTTATTTACTCTCCAAAGAAAAGATTTTGTTGATGGCAACTCGAGTTCCTACACTAGCTTGATTTCAGGGCCCAGTAGGTCTGCGGATATCGAATATACCTTGGTTACAGGAGTTCACGGACCGGGAGAAGTTCATTTACTTCTCGTAGAAGAAGACTGATTTAAACTAAATCCATGCCAACCGATATGAACCGAAGACTTTCTTCCACAGAATCAGATATCAATTCGAAAGCCCTCTCTGATGCCTCCTCAAGAGTAATTGGCCCATTCACTATAGAGGTAGCAGCACGAATACCATGCTCATGAACTATCTTGAAATTACTCCCAAGCAATCCTGCAATCGCAATAGTCGGAATATTATGCTCTGAAGCTATCCGAGCGACTCCTATTGGAGCTTTGTTATAAACAGTTTGGAAATCCATACCACCCTCTCCTGTTATTACAAGGTCAACTGAGGAGAGTTTATCTCTTAAATTAACAGTGTCTAACACTATATCCACGCCAGCCTTTAACTCCGCACCCATAAACGCCATCATCCCAGCTCCTAGGCCACCAGCAGCACCAGCACCTGAAATTTCTGCAACATCTTTCTTTAAGTCCTTTTTCACCACTGTGGCGAAATTGGAAAGGGCATCATCCAAACTCCGAACCATCTTTGGTGTTGCACCTTTTTGTGGTCCATATACAGCCGATGCCCCTTCTAGCCCAGTTAATGGGTTACTTACATCGCATGCCACCAAAAATTTGGATTTTTTTATGCGACTATCCATATTGGAAATATCCACTGTTTGCAAATTCGCTAAAGCGGCTCCACCAAAATTAATAGCATTCCCGTAGCCATCCAACAAATTTGCTCCAAGCGCCTGAGCCATCCCTGCCCCTGCATCGTTTGTCGCGCTTCCTCCTATTCCTACTATGAACTTACGAAAACCCTCATCCAAAGCCTCAGATATCGCCTGTCCCAACCCATATGTTGACGCATTCAAAGGATCTCTCTCAGCTAGGCTAAGTAATGCAAGCCCTGAAGTTCGGGCCATTTCTATGACTGCAGTAACTCCATCACCCATCGCACCCCATTGGGCCTGAATTGTTTCGCCGATTGGATTCTGAACGCTACAGGTCCTAACTTCACCCCCAGATACTTCAACCAAAGTCTCCAAGGTTCCATCACCTCCGTCAGCTACGGGACAAAGTACCACCTCAGCTTGAGGAAACACTCTCAGTATGCCAGTCTTACCCGCCTCAGCCGCTGATAAGGCAGATATACTCCCTTTAAATTCTTGAGGTGCCACTAATATCTTCATATCTTCACTAATCTAATCTTTAACTAATATTTCTCTCAATACAGACTGCATTTACGTTTACAGGTAATATTGATATATTTCTATTGTTCGTGAAATGCTATCGGACTGATTTGAATTTTAAATGAATACTGCTCTGAAGCCAAAGGTATCATAATGCCAAGAAAAAAGAATGAGGGGCCGACCCGTCAATTATTTGCCAAAATAAGTGAGGATATATACTTGCTTGCTAAAGCTAAGTCTGCTCAATCTCGAATGTCTATGAGGGAGATACTAGAGGAATCTTTAGAGCTGTACCTAGGTAAGAACCCTTCTGATCGTTCTGAGCCTATGGAGAACCAGACAAAAGTGCAAGAGTCAATATGGCAAGACGAATACCTAAACCGGCAAGCAGACAGACCTATAGGTTCTCCAATTGAGTTATCTGAAGAAGAAGCAAAAGAGATTGCGAGGAAGGCGTTCCTATAATGTCTAAATATACTGCTGTAATAGATTCCTCGGTCTTAGTAGGGTACAAATCAGGTCATATAGGCTGTCAAAATCTATTGTACAAGGCTATTGACGGCGAAATAGAGATCATTATTTCTCCATTGTCAGTTTCTAAAATATGGAAGTCTCAAGATTTTGACCGAAAATCTGAAATCGGATACCTGGGTCTACTCGAATTCATGACAATGTCTCCACTAGACTTAGAGACAGCCACAAAAACCGGTCACACATTAAGGGAGAATTCTACTGATCCCAATATAGATTTGGAGGTAGCAAACCTTGTATCTATTTGCAATATTTCAGGACATTCTCTGATAACCACCAAGCCTGAATTATACGATGATTTATTTGATGGTGTAATCGGCTGTGAAGAGGCTATAAACAAGTTAAACTAAACAAATAATAACAGCTAAATGGAAGTTTTTATCTTTTCAGCCAATTTATTAGTTATTCCAACAATCTCGGACAACTCCTCTACCTCAGCTGACCTTATATTCTTTATAGAACCAAACTTTTTAAGCAAGGCCCTACGTTTTTGAGGGCCGATACCCTCGATGGAATCCAGTGTAGATTTAAGGGTGCTTTTAGAGCGTTTCGCCCTATGGTATGTAATGGCAAATCTATGTGCCTCATCTCTAGCTCTTTGCACTAGAAAGAGTGCAGGGGAATTTCTAGGTAAAAGGATTGGTTCCAACATGTAGGGAACAAACAATTCTTCGTTTTCTTTGGCTAAACTAGCCAATGGTATATCTGTCACCCCAAGTTCTAAGAATACCTGCAGGGCAACCCCAAGGTGGCCTTTACCGCCATCTATTAAAACCAAATCCGGGTCACTGGTCCAAGATGAGGATGATGAATTTTTATCAACCAACCTTTTGAAACGCCTGGTCAACATCTCCTTCATCATAGAGTAATCGTCCACCCCTTTTACGTTTCTTATTTGGAATCTCCTATACTCTGATGTCTTAGGTCTGGCCTTTTCAAATACCACCATACTGCCAACAGCATTGGTACCTTGTATGTTGGAAATGTCATAGCACTCAATTCGTCTAGGCAACCTAGGTAAATTCAAAGCCTCTTGGAGTTCTTCAATGGCTGTGTCATCTTGGTTCAATTTCACAAATTTCTTTACCTTGTGTTGATCCAATGCCTCTCTGGCATTATTGGAAACCATTTCCACCAATCGCCTTTTCTCTCCCCTGACAGGCCGATAAAGCCGAACCGAAGACCCTCTTTTTGCAGATAGAAATGCTTCTATATGGGAACCTTCCTCACCCACAGGAATTTGGATTAGCACAGTTGGAGGTATGTATGGTGCGACCTCATAGAACTGCTGAAGAAATGCATTTTGTACACCTTGAATGTCATCATACTGTCCAACTTCCATGAGATACGAATCGCGGCCAATTAATTTTCCCTGGCGAATAAAAAATATCTCGATCCAGGCGTCGTCTGACCATTGGGAACAAGCTATAACATCCAAACTCTCTGGTCTCAAAGTGAGAACTTTTTGACCCTCATGAACCTTTTCGATGGACTTTAGCTGGTCCCTTATAACAGCGGCTTTTTCAAATTCCAAATTTTCAGCCGACTGACCCATCTTGTCTTTTAGGGACCTGACAATCTGGTTTGTACTACCTTCTAGAAAAAGAACCACCTGATCAATAATATCTTTGTATTGGTTTTTATCAGCCGCACCGATACACGGCCCTATACACCTGTTTATGTGGAAATCTAGGCATGCCCTGTCATCTGTCCCAGTGATGGTCTTAGTACAAGATCTATAGGGAAATAGCTTCTTTAAAAGAGACAATGTTTTCCTCACGCTTCCGGCACTGGCATAGGGGCCAAAGTATTGGGCGTTGTCTTTCTGGATATTTCTCGTAATGTAAACTTGGGGGAAATTTTCCGAATTATCTATTTTGATAAATGGATAGGACTTGTCATCTTTTAATCTAGAATTAAATTGAGGCTGATATTCCTTGATCAAGTTACATTCAAGAATCAATGCTTCCTGTTCAGATTCTGTAACAATAAATTCAAAATCTTCAATCTTTGAAACCAGTACCCTTGTCTTGAGGTCCTCATGGTGAGTTGGAACAAAATAGGATCTAAGGCGATTTCTAAGATTGCTGGCCTTTCCAACATACAGGATGACGTTATTTTCATCCCGCATCAAATAAACCCCAGGACCGGTGGGTACATGAGCTAGTCTTTCGGTGAATCTATCTAACCCCATAAATTAGCCAGCTTGAACGTACTTTGAGTGTATCTCTACGCCGTTATAGATGAAAAAGATAACGCAACCAGCAATATAACTATAACGGCCGCGGCTACAGATATCCGCTTGATTTCACTCCCTAGGTATTCATATCTCAACACATTTGTACCTACTTGAGCCGGTCTGCCGGTATTTTGACGTATTGGTTTCGTTTCGGAGGTAGAAACTATTAGTTCAATTTCAATATCTGAATCAACTTGAGCGGAAGAGGAGGAATTTTGCGTCACTCTTGAATCAACTACCTGACTCTTCGAAGATTTTCGCCTTTTGTTTCTTAGCTGCGCTTGTCTGGATGCCCTTTGCTTTCCTTTACTTGGCATTTTGAAACTCCTCCGATTCTATAAATTTAATTTGCTGACAACCTGCTTATGCTCTTGGATGAGCATTATCATACTGATCTCTAACAAACTCGAGCGCCAGATGTGTGTAAATCTGCGTTGTTGAAATACTAGCATGCCCGAGCAATTCTTGTACGTGTCTTATAGACGCTCCACCTTCCAGGAGGTGAGTAGCGAAGCTATGCCTGAGGGTATGAGGGGTCATGGAATTTTCTAACCCTATCAATTTTGAATATTTCTTCACAATACCCCAGAAGCCTTGTCTAGTGAGTCTGTTGCCTCTTCTATTCAAAAATAACGCCTTAGATTGTTGTTGATTGAAAATTACCCGACCTCTTCGAACATAAATATCTATACTATCCAAGGCAATCCTATGAACAGGTACTATCCTCTCTTTGGAGCCTTTACCCATACATCTCACCGACCCTACAGTGAAATCTACGTCCTCAACATCTAGGCCTACTATTTCGCTAACCCTTAACCCACTGGCATAAGCTATCTGAAGCATAGCAGCATCTCGCATTGCATCTGGGGCGGAAGACACATCTAAGGGAAGTTGTAATAGCTTCTTGACGTCTGATAATTTCAAAACTTTAGGTAGGTGCTGAGATCTCTTTGGAGTTGGAATTAGGTCAGTAGGGTCATGGTCAATAATCCCTTCCGAATGTAAATAAGAAACAAATGATCTGACGGAAGCTAATTTCCTACTCCTAGTTGTAGAAAGATATCCTTTATATGATAAGTACTTTACGTAGTTGTCTATGTGCCTGGCAGCAATCTCATTAACATGGGTCAAATTAACATGCTCATTAAACTGATTTAGATCGCTTCTGTAAGACACCAAGGTGTTGTTAGAACAAGCCCTCTCAACGACCAGATATTCTAGAAAATCCTCAATTAATGAGGTAATGGTATTTAATTCCGCTATCATTAACTAATCCAAACTTACCAACCGAAAATCATTTACGTTAAATCTTACCTTGACATACCTTCTGGGCAGGATAAGAATTAATCCTAATTATTGAGGAGTTCTAAATTTCATTGAAGCAACATGATTGAAATAGTAACAGGACCATTTTTATTTGAGTCTTCTTCATTCCTGCTTAGTTGGCATGGGGTGTTCAGCTTCATAGCTGTGGCTACAGCTGTGTTTCTCGTAGGGAGATGGGCTTCACTGAGAAATATAAACCCGGATGACGTGTATTCAATAGCCGTGTGGGGAATTATTTGCGGAATAATTGGAGCAAGGCTAGTGCATGTGATTGACAACCTCCAAACTGGTCCGAATTATTTAGATAATCCCCTTCAAATCTTTGCTATATGGTCAGGGGGCATAGGGGTTTGGGGTGGTATTTTAGGGGGAGCTATTGGAGGTATAACCTACGGCCTTGTAAAAAAGATGCCTGTAATGCAGATAGCCGACTTAACCGCACCGGCAATGTTAATGGCCCAGTCCATCGGTCGCCTAGGAGACATAGTCAATGGGGAGCATTGTGCAAAAGCTACCGACTATTTCTTTGGATTCATATGGACTCACGCACAAAGTGCAGCTGTATATTGTGCCAACACAGGCCTGAATGCCTCAGTACAGCCCGTGGTCGCGTTTGAAATAATCTGGAATCTCACCAGTCTAATGTTGATTTGGAATTTAAAAGATCGGATCAAACCTGCTGGTATGTTATTTTGTCTTTACCTAGCACTTTACTCGGTAGGAAGATTCCTAATTACTTTTTTGAGAGAGGACAGAATATGGGGAATGGGGTTACAGGAAGCTCATTTCATAGCCATAGCTGTACTTGCCGCCATGATACCCCTTCTGGTGTTTAAAGCCAGATTCGGAAATGCAGATCAAATTAGAAATGAAATGATAGAGGCTGTACCTCAACCCAGTAGGGCAGAAAGAAGGCGAACTCAAAATAGCGATTAAGCCGGTCTGAAATCCGATACTATAAATTGCAGATTGTACTTGCCGTTCCAGTAATTCATCTCCGGTTTATATGCTACGTCTACCAACCCCTTACATTGGTCAATCCGGTCACCTTGCCTGAAGGCAATACTGTCGTATATCCGACCCTGGTGTTCCATCGTTAGTTTTAGATGGTTTTTAGAAGCCCCGACTCTCTTTGCATCTACTACATTCATGCTGGAAGTCATGAAGATCGGTTCTTTGTTCTGCTCCCCGTATGGTTCTAACGCATTTAGAAAACTTAATGAATCACTATTAATCCATGAGGGAGATATTTCGGCCTCAATAGTTAACTCAGGCTCTACATCCAAACCAGACAATAATTCATCCGCGACTGAAGACATCGCCTTCCGAAAATCTCTGAGTTTATCTTTTTTTATCGTGAATCCAGCGGCCATAGGGTGGCCTCCATATCGCTCGAAACTATCACTGCATAAATCTAAAGCCTCGATCATATTGAATTCCGGTATGCTTCGAGCACTAGCCCGAAACATTTCACCGTCTCCGGAGGCGACTATCGCCGGGCGATGATATTCTTCTGCTAATCTCCCAGCAATTAATCCTAAAATACCCGGTATCCAACTGGATTTACCAGCAAATATGATGGCAGGGACCCCATCTTTAAAATCACCTTTGATTTGCTTTTCGGCCTCCTGCATTGCCTTTTCCGTGAGAATCTGCCGCTTTTTATTCATTTCGTTTAATTCTTCGGCTATCCGATCGGCCTCAAACTTGTCGGATGAAAGTAATAACATCAAACTCAGCTTGGCATGATCTAACCTCCCCGCCACATTAATCCTAGGAATGATGCCAAATGACATGTCCTGAGTGGACAAATTTTTTTTTGAAGCATTGGATACCTTTATCAATGCATCAAGACTAACGAACTCTGATTTTCTTAAAACATCCATACCTTTACTGACCAGATAACGATTCTCATCCCGCATAAGGCCAACATCTGAAATAGTTCCCAAGGTGACATAGACATATAATTCATCAGGTAATTCGATTTTTTTTCTCAGGTACAGAGCTTGCATTACTTTAAATGCGGTACCAACACCTGTGAGGTATTTGAAGGGGTAGGATGAATTTGGAAGAGAAGGGTTCACTATCCCGATAGCGTGAGGCATCCCATCAAGAGCTGTATGATGATCTGTCACTATCGTCTCAATACCCATATCCAAGGCGGTTTGAATCTCGTCAATAGATGTGACCCCGCAATCAACAGTTATCAATAGGGTCACACCCTGAGAAGAAAAAAATTCTAGTGACTGAGGGCTAATCCCGTGACCTTCATCAACCCTATGCGGAACGTATGGGAAAACCTTTAAACCTAAATTTTCCAGACCACGTGTTAAGAGCGCAGTCCCTGAGATACCATCTGTGTCAAAATCTCCAAATACTCCTACAGTCTCGTTTGAGTCTACAGCTTGTATCAACCTATCCACAGAATTAGACATATCAGGCAAGAGAAAAGGATCGTGAACGGAAGAGAGTGTAGGTGAAAGAAATTCGTCTAAATCATCCTCTGTATATATCCCTCTATGGACCAACAGGGTTGATTCCACCCCCCCTAGACCTAATTCAGCGATTTCTGAATCGGTGGCTTTTGGTAAAACTATCCATTTCTCATATTTCAATGTCGATGAACCTTACAAAATCAACTTGGGTTTTGAAAGATTAAAGACGCATTATGCCCGCCAAAACCAAAAGAGTTACTCATTGCAGTCGTAATGGTAGTCTGCCTTGGACTATCAGGCGTGTAATCTAGGTCACAATCCGGATCGCTATTTCTTAGATTTATAGTTGGTGGTGCTATCTGGTTTTTAACCGCCATAACTGTAATAGCCGCTTCTAAGGCTCCACTGGCCCCCAATAGGTGACCTGTCATAGATTTGGTGGAACTTATAGGCATATCGTATGCATGCTCCCCAAAGACTGACTTCATCGCCATTGTCTCAAATTTATCGTTTAGAGGTGTGGAAGTACCATGGGCATTGATATAGTCAATATTTTCTGGACTAATACCAGCCTTACTGAGAGCCATATTCATGGCTCTCGCCCCACCCTCTCCTTCCGGACCAGGTTGGGTTATATGGTAAGCATCTGCAGTAGAACCATATCCGATCATTTCCGCTATTGGCTCTGCACCGCGAGAGTCCATGGAGGTTTGGCTTTCTAGTACAAGCACGCCGGCGCCCTCACCAAGAACAAATCCATCCCGAGTGGCATCAAAAGGCCTTGAGGCTGCCTGGGGGTCATCATTTCTTTTAGATAACGCCTGGCAGGCGTTAAAACCCGCCACACCCACAGGACAAATTGCCGCTTCAGCTCCCCCAGTGACAGCAGCATCTACATCACCTCGCCGAATCGCTTCAAATGCCATACCAATTGAGTCTGCTCCACTCGCACAGGCAGAAACGGTACAGTAATTGGCTCCTTTTGCCCCTAATAGCATCGATACCTGCCCGGAGGCCATATCAGGCAGCATCATAGGAACAAGGAAAGGGCTTACCCTGGTTGGCCCTCTTCCATTCAAAACACCAATTTGATCTGAAAGCGTAATGATTCCTCCGATACCACTTGCTACCATTACTGACACTCTGTCGGCGTTTCCATTATTTATTGAAATACCACTGTTGTCGAAAGCCTCTAATGATGCTGCCGCGGCTAATTGAACAAACCGGTCCATTCTCCTAGCTTGCTTTCGGTCGACATAGGCTTCCGGGTCAAAACTGGTGGCTTCTGCAGCAAAAGTAGTTTCATATCCTTCCGGATCAAAGGAGGAAATAGTATCTACCCCTGACACGCCTTTAGTTATATTGGACCAAGTTTCCTCTATCGATAAACCAACTGGGCTAATAGAACCAACCCCAGTGACAAAAACTCTTTCAACCATTAAATTCTCCCGATATTAAATGTGAAAAGTCTCTTGGAGAAAACTGGACTATATAGAGCACTTTTCTTATGCTGTTCACTCGGGATTATAACAGTCGACTCAGGCGTGACATATAGGTAAGACTACTTAATTACGCTGGTTTCGGCAAAAAAACAATCACCTAAACACTTAAGGAATTTTTTGTCATCGTCTACTGCCGAAAAAACAATTTCGGAACCTTCTGAGTGGCATTTAATTGACATTACCGGCGAATACCCTGAAGACGTGGTACTCAATTTGACCGAAATCCCCCTAAATCCATCCCAGACTAAAGTCCAAAGACAGTAAAAGGAACTAATCAAATCATCTCCAGACATAAAGGGTTCAACACCCCTAACGGTTTCTACATCATCAACTTCATTTTCAGCCAAAAAATGACTTTGTATATCATTTAGAGCTGTAAAAATTAAATGATCTTTGTCAGCCGCATCGATCCACAGCATTGAAACACTCAATGCTGAGCTATCGGAAATTGTCGGTATCCTGCTTTTTTCCATAAATGTGGTCGCCTCCGGAAGGAGTTCCCGTATTGCGTTAATCCGATCCGTCCAGATATCAATGTTTCTAGTTTCCGTCATATATGAGCCTCGAATACACCTACCGAAAGAAGCATATAATTAATTCACATTTTACTAACAATAGTTTACTAGGGAGTCCAATAAAAACCTATGCGTGTAGCCTTCGAAACCCATGGCTGTAAATTAAACCAAGCGGATACTCTTAAGCTCTCTGAGGAATTTCATGGAGCTGGTTTTGAAATAGTTAAAGACGATCAGCAATGCGATGTATACGTACTAAACTCATGCACAGTCACACACATTGCTGACAGAAAAGGCAGGAATTCGGCTCGATCAGCAAAGAAAATGAATCCCGATTCTTTTGTGGTATTTACCGGATGTTATGCGGAGAGAGAACCACAAACCCTAATCTCCATACCCGAAATAGACCTCGTTATTGGAAACGTAGGCAAAAAGGAAATTGTAGGTAGAGTAATTGAAGAATTAAACGCCGAAGTCACGATACCGGACCTCTCAACTTCTCACCATTCTATGAATTCGTTCAGTACCAGAACGCGGGCAATGGTTAAAATTCAAGAAGGATGCAATCAAATTTGTGCTTATTGCATAGTTCCAAAAGTAAGGGGTCGGGAAAAGAGTGTTCCTGTTCAGAATCTTATAAACCAGATTAATCATTTATCTGAGTCTGGATTTAAAGAAATAGTGCTTACAGGTACACAACTAGGAAGTTATGGGTTTGACCTAGATAACAGCTCTCTTAGGCAGATGTTATCCAGCATACTTGAAAACACAGATGTTCCACGTTTAAGAGTATCTTCGCTGCAGCCACAGGAAATTGATAATGGTTTACTAGATCTATGGGCAGACCCCAGGCTCTGCCGACATTTCCATGTGCCGCTCCAAAGCGGAAGCAATACGATTCTAGAAACTATGCGAAGAAGATACACTGCAGAAGGGTATGTTAGTTCGATCAATCAGATAAGATCCATTCTCCCGGATGCGTCTATAACTAGCGATGTTATTGTCGGTTTCCCAGGTGAAAGCGTTACAGATTTCAGTGAAACTGCCGAACTATGTAGAGGGGTGGGTTTCTCTGACCTGCATGTTTTCAAATTCTCTGTGAGGCCAGGTACCTCCGCAGCACACCTGACCGACAATGTCGACTCTGCCACAAAACATAAAAGGTCTCAGACACTTATAGAAATAGCAGAAAATAGTTTTAGAAAATATAGAGAATCGAATATTGGAAGGCATGAATTTGTCCTCTGGGAAGAATCTTCAGAGCGAGGTAAAGGCGACCAATTCGCCACCTACACTGGGCTGACTAACAATTACATAAAAGTGAAAACAGCATCATGTAAGGAAATGACCGGTGTGATTGAGAAAGTTGAACTTACTATGAACCCCAACGATGATCCCAAAGTGATGACAATAGTTGTTTAATACCTGAAATACCTGGCAATATCCTCCCAAGACAAATCTCACTCCGACCTCATTATCTCAATAACCTCCCCAAATGCAGCCAGAGTCTTTTCCACGTCTTTATCATCGTGCTCAGTTGAAAAATAGAATTTGGTGCTTCCTTTTAAAACACCATGTTCTAGAAGTAATTGATTGAATCTAGATAATTTTTGAGAATCAGCCTTTAGGGCACTCCGGTAATCATAAATTTCCTCAGACGTGAAAAATACATCAAAAAGTACCGATTCCCCAACAACTTTGCCGGGTATTTCCGATTTATCTAATATATCTTGAAGCCCTTCCATGACTTTCCGGCCAGTATCAAAGATTCCGTCGTAAACACCGTCTTGTTTAAGAATATTTAAAGTCGCCAGTCCAGCTGCACAGGCTACAGGATTTCCATTTAGGGTCCCAATATGCGGCATAAATCCTTCTTTCCCAACTTTGTCGGAATCAAAATGTGTCATGATCTCGTCCCGTCCTGCAACGGCCGTAAGTGGAAAACCTCCAGCGATGGCCTTTCCTAAGGTACAAATATCAGGTACCACCCCATAATAATCTTGGGCCCCTCCGTAGGAAAACCTGAATCCAGTCACGACTTCATCAAAAATTAGGGGTATCTCATAATGACTAGTTATTTCCCTTAGCCCTTCCAAAAAACCCTGTTTAGGTGGCAAAAGGCGTTGGAAAGGTTCCACAATGACTCCAGCCAATTCATCGCTATACCGGTCAACTATTGCTGATGTGGTCTCCAAATCATTAAAGGGGGCTATTAACATTTCTGATTGGAGTGATTTCGGTATCCCCGCAGTATCCGGCTCCGCCTGTGGATAATCTAATAGCTTCGACGGTGACATGCTCATCAGTGCATAATCATTCATACCATGAAACCCGCCTTCAAATTTAAGTATCTTGTCTTTTTTTGTGAAAGCCCTTGCAGCTCGCATGGCGTATAAAGTGGCTTCCGATCCTGTGCTGCAAAAACGCACTTTATCTGCGCATGGAACCGCCTTAACGATCTCTTCAGCCAATTCCACCGATTTCTCGTTAGTAGCGAAAAAGGTCGTGCCGCTATTCAACTGCTTTAGTACTACCTCCATAACATAGGGATTAGAATGCCCAACAACCATGGGGCCAGATCCTAGAAGGTAATCTATATACTCATTTCCACTTTCATCCCATATGTGGCTTCCTTTACCTCTATTTACGATAAGATCATAATTTAGATTACCCAGCGAACCTTGAGGTAAAACTTTCGCTGCTCGTTGCAAAATATCTTTTTCACGACCGGTCTGAGTTCGATTTTCCATTTTAAATCCTTCTCTTCGTAGACTATCGTTTTTCACTATCTTCAGGGGATTATATCAATGGACAACTCAAAAAGGATCATCCTATGGGTACCGATTCAGAAAGTCTTAATGATAAAGTGAGATGGAAATCACATACTACTTAACAAGGTGAAATTAAGATGGATATAAATTTTCAAAAAGGGACCCCATTAGAAATAGTCGGGGACTGCTTACTCGTGGGCTTATTTGAAGAGGAAGAATTTAGCTCGGGGGAATTGAACCGCGTGAACCTAGCCTTAGATGGCTCTCTAAGACCCCTGTTTGACGAAGGTGAACTTGTTGGAAAATCAGGAACTTCTACCTTAATTCACACCCTTGGTAAGATAGCCCCGAAGCGAATTTTATTCACAGGCTTGGGTAAACGCGATTCTGTGACTGAAAAGGTAATAAAAGATGTGTTTAGTACCGCAATCAGAAAGACAAGAGGAATTGGGTTAACCAGAGTAGTTGTCGCCGTCGATACGTTTTCTTCGGAGAACATAGCCTCCAAAAGGGTATGTGAGCTAATCACACTTGCGACCATTAATGGGCTTTACAGATATGAAGATCATATTTCAGAAAAATCAGAGAAAAATATCCATGAAGTCATCCTAAACACAGATACCTCTGCGGAACCTAATGTGACTTCTTACATCGCGATAGCAGATGCAATAAACCTGGCTCGAGATTTGGCAAACGCACCTCCCAACTTTATGACACCCAGAATCCTTTCCAATATTGCCGAGAAAGAAGCTAAAGCGAACAGCATAGGATTTGAACGTTTGGACGAGGATAAAATGAGGGAGTTAGGAATGGGTTCCTTACTTGGGGTGGCCCAAGGAAGTAGTGAACCGGCCCATTTAATTGTTTTGAAGTATATAGGGGATAAGGATAATCCAGATGACTCAATCGCCCTCATAGGAAAAGGAATAACTTTCGATAGTGGTGGTTTGAGTCTCAAACCGCCAGCTGGGATGATCACCATGAAAGGTGACATGGCAGGAGGAGCAGCCGTAATTGGAGCACTCATTGCAATATCTAAATTAGCCCTAAAAATAAATGTTTACGGAATTATTGCAGCTACTGAAAATATGCCAGGCGGGAAAGCTCAGCGTCCAGGGGATGTCGTGACCGCTATGAACGGAACCACAGTTGAGGTGATAAATACCGACGCTGAAGGCAGACTGGTATTAGCTGATGCATTATGCTACGCGAATCATTTGGGGGTAAGCAAGATCGTGGATGTGGCTACTTTAACCGGAGCAATAAGGACAGCATTGGGGGACCAAATTATAGGTGCTTTTGGAAACGATGATGAATTCACCAAGGAGGTTATAGAAGCCGGGGCCAGGGAAGGGGAAAGGTTGTGGGAATTACCTGCTGATGAATCTTTTTCTAAGCATTTCAAAAGTGACGTTGCAGACATCAAAAATGTCGGCGGTGCAGCCGGTGGGGCCACTATCGGGGCAATGATTATCGGAATGTTTGCTGAAGATACCCCTTGGGTTCATCTAGATATTGCCGCTGTAAGCAGAACTAATGCGAATAACGGCGATGATCCAAAAGGAGCAACAGGCTCTCCTATCAAAACCTTAGTATCTCTATGCAAATTTATCTCAGCTTATCGTTACTAATCAACTACCTAATTTATTAAAGTTGTCATGCTGATGACAGGTATGGTACTGTCACTTACCCGAACTCGATAGATTAAGAAAGGGAAACCTTTGTTGAGGCCTTACATATGGAACAAGACCGACTACCAAAGTGGACTTTCATAACCAATCACGGACTTGTCCTGAGCTATATTTTCCACAACCCAACTAGTACAGCTAGAGAAATAGCCAACTATATTGGTGTGACAGAAAGGACTACGCATAAAATAATATCGGACCTGGAAGAGGCCGGGTATATTCGGAGGCGTAAGATAGGTCGTAGGAATGTATACAGCGTGGACCCGCAATTGCCACTTCGACATCACACTAAAACAGACGTAATGGTAGAAGACTTACTGGAAGCTCTTGTCTCTGAAGCCGGCATATAGAATCTAATTTTGTTCTTCACAAATTGACCCTTCTTCAAATAGGATGCTAGACTTTTCGCTGCTGTGGTGAGCGTGGCCAAGTCGGTTAAGGCGCCAGGTTGTGGCCCTGGAGATCGAGGGTTCGAATCCCTTCGCTCACCCCATCTTCATAATTACATATATGAGCCTCAGTACGCCTGAACTGGTTGGGAATTTAATTGAGCAAACACAATAGAATATCGAAGATTTTAAGAGAAGGGGACTCTAACGGTGATGGGTGGTCGCTTGAACTCAGTTCTTCAACAGGAAGAAAAATTTTCGCCGTAGCTGTCGCACAAAATAATCGCCGTAGCCGGACAGGACCAACGTGGTCATATGTTTTTGAAAATAACGGATGGACTTCAATCGATTTAGGTACACCTGGATCCTATGAAGCGTTGAAAAATGGCTACTCTACCATCGGTATAAATCCATCTAATATAGAAAGGGTGATAATTAGCCACGGACATTCAGATCACGATGGAACAGTGACTGAATTCTTGAATGACTCGTCTGCAGAATTGTGGGCTCATCAGACATATGGACCACTAAAAGAATACATCCCATGGGAGATTCATTACCGGAAAGGTTCAATTCTGCAAAGGGAATTAGAGCGGATTGTTGAAGAAAAAATTCAGATAACTAATGAAAATGATAATGATCGGAGAGACACTGATAAAAAATACTTTGAAGATCGCAGACAGACCCAATTATCAAAAGATTTGAAGGACGGGGACGTATTCACAGACCTTAAAGTAATGAGTACACCCGGTCACTCTCCAGACCAAATTTGCCTAGTCTTGGATGATTTAATATTTACTGGTGACCATATATTACCTGAAATAACCCCTCACCCGACGAGTAAAATGGTTTTCAGAGATGCTATATCTAAAAATCTCCCGGAATTTCTGAAAGATCCCTCAGGCTTATACGGTTTAGGAGCCTACCTGAACTCTCTGGGTAGAGTTATCGAGCTTGGGGACTCCTACACAGTATTACCGGCCCACCGTCTTTATAATAAATCTCATTTCAATTGGCACGGGGTAGAGAGGGCAGGGGATATTCTAAAGCATCATGAAAAAAGACTAGACCAAATGCTAAAGAAGTTACAGGGTAAAACCTCTACTCTAGAAGAAACCACCAAGGGCATTTTTGACCGGAGTAAACTTCTGGGCTCTAACCTTTATGCAGCAATGTCTGAAATAGTCGCCCACCTCGAATTGCTTGAGGACACAGAGGACATATTGATAGATGAGTCTGGGCAAATATCTATGCAGGGTGACGGAACCAATTATAAAAATTATATATCCACGCTCTTAGATCCAAAATGATCAATATATCTCTAAAGATTAATGGCACTCAAATATTTGAAAATATATATTTCTATATACCGTCAAACAAGGGATTAACAATTATTAAATAGGCGGACAATTTCAAATTATCACGGAGGTCTTTCAAGAGCTTTATACAGGTCAGTACAGTCATGCTTATAAGCAAAACTCAACAATAATTTATTCTCAATATATAACGGTGACTAATTATGCCTTTCGCTAACAATAATGGGATCAAAATTCACTATCATACAAAAGGAGAGGGACCCCACATCGTACTACTGCACGGTTTTATGGGAGACATTGGATCATGGGAGAAATTGGGATATCCCGATACACTTGCACCAAATTACACTGTGGTGATAATTGACGCTCGGGGACACGGCAAAAGTGATAAACCTTATGACCCAACAGCATATCTCGATAAGACAATTGCAACTGACGTTATAGCCGTTCTAGACGATATCAACGTAGGTAAATCCCACTATTTCGGATTCTCTATGGGAGGTAGGGTCGGATTCGAGCTGGCTGCATACCATTCTGAAAGATTTCTCTCCTTTATT